>OGQB01000136.1_pt1 | contig 77124 bp, 57 predicted proteins | sample 1553071 | NCBI WGS metagenome assembly OGQB01 (sample SAMEA2580284, study PRJEB22360) | human gut metagenome | biome: human gut; feature: human-associated habitat; material: faeces | place: Denmark | collected 2008/2010
CACCATTTTCACCCTGATAGCGGGCAATCTGCAGAGTAGCGGGTTTACCCAGGCACTGGTGAATATCAGGAAACCCACTGACAACGATTATAACTCGGTGTTCTGGTTTAATGTCCTGGTGAGTCTTACCATGTATGTGGTGCTCTTTTTCTGTGCGCCGCTGATAGCAGATTTCTTCCATCAGCCTTGTCTCACCTCCCTGTCGCGCTTTGTGTTCCTGAGTTTCTTCATCTCTTCGTTTGGCATCGCCCAGAACGGATATATGATGAAGAACATGATGAACAAGGAGATTACCATCGTTAATTTCATGGCTCTGATCAGTTCGAATGTCGTGGGACTGGTACTGGCATTCAACGGCATGGCTTACTGGAGTCTTGCCTGGCAGCAGGTTATCTTTATCCTCGTGCTGAATATCGGAAGATATTATTATACGGGATGGCGCCCGAATTTTCATATCGATTTCGGACCGGTGAGGAAGATGTTCGGATTCAGCGTGAAACTCCTGGTTACCAACATCATCAATACGGTGAGCAACAATGTGTTGACCTTTGTCTTCGGCAGGTTCTATCCGATTAATGATGTGGGTAACTATAGTCAGGCATACAACTGGGACACCAAGGCTAATTCGTTTGTTGCCAATACGGTGGGACAGATAGCTCAGCCCGTCTTGGCTTCTATCCAGGACGATAAGAACCGCGAGTTGCTGGTGTTCAGAAAGATGCTCCGTTTTACGGCATTCCTTTCTTTCCCTTTGATGTTTGGCTTGACTTTGGTATCACGTGAATTCATTCTGATTACGATTCATGAGAAATGGATAGCCAGTGTGCCGCTGTTGCAGATTCTTTGTGTGAGCGGTGCCTTTATGCCTATTTACACGCTCTATCAGAACCTTGCCATCAGCAAGGGGCGTTCTGATGTATATATGTGGTGCAACATCGGTCAGGTAGTGGGTTTGCTCGCCTTGGTATTGTTCTGTCATCAATATGGCATCCAGACCATGGTGATAGCCTATACCGTGTTTATCATCGCCTGGCTTCTGGTCTGGCAGTGGATGATGAAGCGTGTTGCCGGATTGCGGTTCCTGGATGTGGCAAAGGATATACTGCCATTCATGCTCTGTGCGGCAGCCACGATGGTAGTTACCTATTTTATGACCCGCAGCCTGCAGAACATCTATCTCCTGCTGCTGGTTCGTCTGCTGGTTTCAGCCACCATCTACTTCTGTATCATGAAACTGCTGAAGGTGCAGATATTAGAAGAGTGTATAGCCTTCTGTAAGCGAGGTAGATAAGATTCACCCTCTTGACAGGTACCCCCTTTTTGATGAGGCTGATGATGAGGCTGATGAGGCAGCTCTTAGGCTTGTAGTCGAGTGCCTGATCCACCTTTTCGAAGGCTACATGAGCGTTTGCTGCCCAGCGGTAGGCATTGACGATGCCTATCTCTGTGGCCCTGAGGTACTGATGCTTCGTATCGTTCTGCTCGAAGAAATCGATGAGTCGGCGGGTTGACTTGAAGTATGACAGGAGATTCTTTTCAGAGATGTTGTGATTGTAGGAATTCTCATTGTCGGTACGGTAATAATATACCGCATCATCGATGTTCACCTTTTTGCCGTAGAACATGAACTGGGCATTCCAGAAGAGATCTTCCGCATAGTTGATGCCCTCTTCAAAGAATATCCTGTGCTCCATGATGAGCGAACGTTTATAGATTCTGCCCCACAGCCGGTTGGTGATGATGTTCTGACAGACAAGCAGTTTGAGCAGTTTCTCATCAGAAACATCAAAAGGTTTCAGGAGTCTTCCTGCTTTCCCATCGCACCACTCCCGGTAGCCGCCATCAATCAGGTCGGCATGGCTACTATCTGCCTTTCCTGCCAGTTTCTCTACAGCATCTTCCGGCAGCATGTCATCGCTATCGGCAAATAAAAGATAATCGCCTGTAGCTGTCATCAGTGCCGTCTGTCTTGCGGCTCCCACGCCCCGGTTTCTGTCGTGGTGGATGATGCGTACCTGTTGTGCTCTTCCCGGATATTCTTTCAGGAGCGATTGCAGGATGCCGATACTTTTATCGGGGGTACAGTCATCTACAAAGATGTATTCGATAGACGCATACGACTGCTCGAACAGTGAACGGGCGCACTGTTCGATATATTTTTCTACTCCATAGATAGGGGTTAAGATACTTATTTTCAGCATGATGGTTTTAATCTAAGATACTTTTTTATCTTGTCGGGTTCTCTTTTTTTATCTTGTGAGATACTCGAATATCAGCGTGCTGTTATAGAAGAACAGGAAGATGGTGATGATGGCGAGTCCTCCACGAAGATAAGGCAGATATTTCTCCTTACAGTTTCTGATGATATATCCGATACAGATCGGAATGATGAACGCCCAATGGGCAGCCATGATATAAACCTCGTTCAGTCCGAATCCCATGACCAGATGAATGAAGGCATCGCATGCCACCCATGAGGCAGTGAGCCAGAGAAAGGCCGATCTTCTTCCCATCCAAAAGCCCATACACAGCAGAATCACGATGATACCCTCTATGATATAAGGAACGGGTGTCTGGTATTTCACGAATATCGGGCGGTGGCTGTGGATATCTTCCAGCAGATGCTCCCTGTGCAGGATAAGCGATTCGCCAAAAACGTTTTCTACCAGTGATTCTGAACGGGAGATAGACATATCTGCCCATGAGAGCATGCCCCGTTTCTGGATATTTTTGCCTGCGATGGCCTTATCGTGTTTTTGCTTCTGTTCCATTTTAGCTCTGAAAGTACTGTCTTTAGCAGCCTTTTGAGCCACGAGTCGTTCTCCTTCCAGTCGGTTAGGGATGATGAAAGCCTTGTTCTGGTAGATGCCTGCAGCCCCTATCAGGAGGATAGGCAAGATGATTCCCAAAGCCAGATATTTCGGACGGAAGAGTTTTTTGCCATTGGTAAAGAGGGCGGCAAGGAAAGTCTTGGCGCCATTGCTCAGCGTGATGCCTGCCGTGAAGAAAAAGAGCAGGGCGGTTTGCCACCAAGGCATGCTGCGGTGTTCCTGCTGCTGTTTGCCTGCCAGATAAAGTGTCATCGACAGGAAGAAAAGCGACATGCCGAAATGGTCATCCACAAAGGTGACGAGCAGGACATAGGCAAAGGAGAAGAGCATCGCCGTAAGCACATTGCTGTCTATCGCCTTCAGCTGCATCACTTCTCTGAAGATTCTTCTGAAGAAGAGGGTAGAGTAGGTGGAGAAGAATGTCATCATCACCGCCACGATGGTGGTTGCCCAGTTGCGGGAGGTGAGTTCTATCAGCCAGCCGTTCAGTACCGAGAAGGGATAGAGGAAGAAAGGGAGCATGGGATGGCGATACTCCGTGTAATACACCTTCCACTTCGAGAGGGTAAGGTAGGTGTAGGGGTCGAAACCTGAAATCTGAAAGTTCTTGGTGAAGAGCGTCCAGAATCCAGCTTTCGGTTTGCCGAAATCATCAAAATGATAGGTTATCATCAGCACATTGAAGGCGATGATAACGATGAGTGTAATCAAGGCAAAGAGCCTTTCTTCTTTTTTAATTCTAAATATATTGTTCATTCTCTGATTATTTTTTTTGCTGGGCTGATGCATGCCGCATCTCCTTCTTAGCGCTGCAAAAGTAATTGTTTTTTCTGAATATTCAAAAAGAAAGGCTCTATTTTGTGTCTTTTTTCTGATAAAAACGGAGTTTTATTTTGTATTCTCTTTTATTTGGTGTATCTTTGTCGCAATGATGATGAAAAAGTCATCAGGACGGACAGTTGGATAATAAAGATAAATAATGACAATGAAACATGCTTTTTTGATAATGGCTCATGGCAGTTTACCGCTTCTCAGGGTATTGCTGTCGATGCTCGATGATGAGCGCAATGATATATTTCTGCATATCGACCGGAAATCGGATATGCTGGATGGTGCTGAACCGCTGGTTCTTTCCAAGGCACGCCTCTTTTTATTGGAACAGAGGGTGGATGTGCGTTGGGGAAATCTGAGCCAGATTAAGGCGGAGTATGTGCTTTTCGAGGAGGCTTTGAAGCATGGACCTTATGCCTACTACCATCTGCTGAGTGGTCAGGATTTACCTATCAAATCGCAGGATTACATCCATCAGTTCTTTGAGGAGCATCAGGGTAAGGAGTTTGTGGGCATCAATCATGGTGAGGAATTTGAATGGGATTGCCGCCGGAAGATGATGCGTTATTGGCTCTTTACCAGTCTTACCCGCTCGAAGTATGGGGCTTTGAATGCCATTACCAGGCGACTGAATAAATATCTTTCGATGCTGCTCATGCCGTTCCTGCATCGCCAGAAGATGGATTTTGCCAAGGGTGCCAACTGGGTGAGCATCACGCAGGCATGCGTGGAGTATGTGGTGAGCCAGAAGCCGTTTGTATTGAAAAGATTCAATTATACCTTCTGCCCTGATGAGTTCTTCCTGCAGACCCTGGTATGGAATCATCCCGATTTCCGGGCCGCCCTGTATTCTGAAAAAGATGAATATGAGGGCTGTATGCGACTTATCGACTGGAAACGGGGCAATCCATACGTCTGGACTTTGGCAGACAAAGAGGAGCTGGAACAAAGCAACCGCCTCTTTGCCCGTAAGTTTGATATGAAGCATGAGGATATCATCCGCTGGATCAAGGCTTCTTGCTAATATTTATCCTAGCATGTAGCCTACCAGCAGATATCCGTTGCTTATCCACAGATAGAGGGTGATGGCGAGCATCAATCCTCTGAAGGCCCATTTCAGGTTCTTTCCTTTTGCCTTGAGCGCCAGGAAGGCGATGGCGATAGGAAGGGCATACATATAGTGGGCAGTCATGATATATACCTCGTTGATACCGAAGCCCAAACCGATATGGAGGGCAGCATCCATCAGGAAGAATGTCAGGGTGAGCCAGAGAAACTTTGATTTTCTTCCGGCAAGGATGCCAAGTAAGAAAAGCACAACGATGCATGCCTCTACCACATAATTGACCGCAGACTGGTATTTCACGATAACCGGACGGTTGCGCAATACATCGCCCAGAAGGTTCTGCTGGTGCAGCATGATGCTTTCACCGAAGAAATTCTCGACCAGAGTTTGCGAGCGGGAGGTCGTCTTGTCGGTCCAGTTCATGAATTCGCCCTTGGCGATAGGCTTGCCCGTGTTCTTGTTCCATATCTGTTTATGGTCACGAACATATTTGGCATGCGCTTTATCCTTGATGATTTTCCTGACGGCAGTTTCTACCTTTGCCGAGTCTTTCACGCCAGTGCTGTCGCGGTATTGTTGGTAAATCTTGGCTGTGGCTTCCTTGTTTTTCTTCATCTTAGCTTCGTGTCTTGCCATCTCATTAGGCCATACGAAGGTGCGGTATTCCCATCTGGCGAAAGCCCACATGAGTGCGGCAGGAAGGATGACTCCTATCAGGAAGTATTTGATACTGAAGAACTTTCTGCCATTGGTGAAAAGGGCGGCAAGATAGGTCTTCAGACCATTGTTGAGCGATACGCCCGCTGTAAATACAAAGAGCAGGATAGTCTGCCAGATGGTAAGTTGTCTGCCTTTCTTCATGCATACGCCTGTGATATACAGGGTACAGAGGAGTATGATCATCGACATGATGAAATGGTCGGGTACCATCGCTGAAACCATCACATAGGCGAAAGAGAAATAGAAGGCAGAGAGCAGATTGGCATCAAAGCGATCTGTACCAATCACTTCTCTGAATATACGGTAAAGAAAAATGAAGGAATAGAAGGCGCAGAACACCAGGATAGCTCCCACGACAAACTGAACGCAGTTGATGCCGGTAAGCATTATCAATCCTTGATTTATCTGATTCGGGATATACATGAAGAATGCCAGCAGCGGGTGGCGGTATACGTTATATTCTGTGTCCCAGTGAGATACGATGCTATAGGTAAGCGGGTCGAAACCTGCCACATGGAAGGTCTTGACAAAGAGTTTGTGATAATTATCTGTAATCTGCGAGAACTGGCTGTGGTATTTGATGACAGTCAGGGCATTGAGGGCACATGCTATGATGAGTGCGACGAGTGCTGAAACTCTTTCCTCTTTCTTGATTTTAAAAATATCGAATATCTTTTTCATATCTTTCTTTTATCGTGTTTTGGGAATCCCCTTATTTCTTCAGGAAGAACCTTACCAGGAGGAAGTTTACCGGGATGCAGATGCAGAGGGTAGGTATCATAGCCAGCTGTTTGGCTAGACCCAAGCCTACAAAGAGGTTGAGGCAGAGGGTCTGCATCGAGTAGTTGACGATGTGGGAGAGGGTGAATCCTGCTCCGCGCTTGGCATTCGCCTTTACCTTAAATGTATAGCGGGTACTGGCGATGAAATTGAAGATGAAACTTACGATGTAGGCGATGGTATTGGCGGTGGTAGCCAGGCTGTGGTCGCCCATGTTGGGGATGAAATGGGCCAGTGCCGGCATCATAGCCAGGTAGATGACATATTGCAGTACCGTAGCCAGTCCGCCTACGATTCCGAATCTGATGACTTCGCCCAGCTTCTCCCGCTTGGCATCATCCATATTATTTATCTTGTTCTTGATATTCATGTTGCAAAAGTACTTCAAAATCTCCAAATTACCAAATATATCCTGGTATTATTTATCTCAGCATCTTTCCTTTTCCGAAGAGATAAGCCAGATGGGTCTTCTCCATCATCTTGGCGATGCCGATGCTTCCGGCAATGGCGATGAATATGGTAACGAGGGCGAAACAGATTTCGCTCCTGTCCCAGTTAAAGAGGGGATGATAAAACTTGGCTGCCATCGTAAAGATGGGGTGGAAGAGATAGATAGGAAGCGTGTTGCGGCCTATATATAATAAGGTGTCTTCTGTCTTTCGGACGCTGGCATTATCCTGTAGGCGTTTGATGAGGCTGTGTATCCACATTAGGGATGAAATGCAGCACCAGCAGGAGAAGACGATGGCGAGCGTGCCCCAATCGTACCATTCTTCTAAGCCCAGTAAGTTGATCCAGAGTAGCAGGGCTACCGGTGAAGGACGGAAAATTCTGTCAAAGCCGATATGGCATTGTCTGAGTACCGCTCCGATGAAATAATAGGTGGCGGCACTGGGCGAAAGAGCAGGTGTCTTGGACAGGAGCAGGAGTAGGGTGGCGAAGATAAAGAGGCTTGTGGTGGTGCTCATCGTCGTTTTTCCCTGTCTGAGGGTTCCCCAGGTTGCTCCCTTGAAACTGACGTAATAGAGAATGCCGCAGATAATCATGGTCTGGATGAACCAATAAGGACCGATGGAAGTAACGAATATCTTCTCACAAATCTGAGAGAGTGACAGTTCCGTGATGCCATCTCTCACCGGCATGAAATAGGAGAGTACAGAGAAACCGGTTACCATGATGACGTAAGGCAAAGCGAGACACATCAGGTACCTTCCCATCTCCTTTGGGCTTTTCTCGATATTCACGAGATAGCCAGTGATGATGAGGAAGGTAGGCATCATAAACGAGAGAATGCCTGCCTTGAGCTGGGGGTATGCGTTGCCGAAGCTCACGATATGAATCAATATCATGAGAATAATGAGTATGGCTCTTATCCAGTCGATGTCTGTATTCCTTTGTTTCATAATGAATATATTCAAAATCTTTACTTGTTGATGTTACAATTGGTGGCAAATATACATAAAATATTCTTTTCCTCAAAATCTTTTTGCCTAAAATTCCCCCAGATTCTCAAAATCTTTTTGAAACGGGCCTTCAGTTTGTACTTAAACTACATGCAAAATGGAGTAAGCAATATGTTGTAAATCAGCGAGTTGATATACTTGATACGGCGTTTCGCCGTACATGGGTAGTTGAGCAGTATTCTTGGAGGTGTATATAAATACCATAAAAGATACATAATCTTTACAATTATATCTTTCTAAAGGGTGCGATAAAATGATTCATTACAGGCTTCGCGAAGGTTATATCTAGGGACTGTAGAACGAACATGCTGCCCCTTTTTTCGTATTATTGGCATCACGCAAAACGGACTTTTAGGAGACTCTGAGTGACGGAAGAGAGTGACTATCCGGCTACAAATGCAGCTTTGGATGATTGAAAGCAGAAATTGTTAATTTTTGAAAAATACAAGAGAAAAGAGACATTTATATCGGAAATAGCCCCTTTCAGGTGTCGCATTCCCCCACCAATGCGACACCTAAATGATAGCAATGCGACACCTAGGCAGGGGAATGCGACACCTTTTTCCAAATATTTTTTGTATATTTGCAGCATGATTGCTAGATTGGAGTCATGCCGGATTGCTGTTCGATATACCTGTTCATCATGCTGGCAAGCCTCTTATTCTTCCAGGAATTATCTTCGTTCTGATGATCCAATGGGAATGATGGCGAAGCCTATCCCATCATAGAGGGAAGCTCCTTATCTTTGCGATAAATTCACAAACAGATATATAAGACAAAATATTAACATTAATCATTTATAACAAAAAGTGTATGAAAAAGAAACAATTACACAAATCGAATTGGCTCGTCACGATGCTGCTGCTCGTGATGTCTATCCTCATGCCTTATGGGGGGGGCATGGGCACAAACGCCTTCCAGACCTTCCATTGGTAATGGCGATGTAGACAATCCTTTTCAGATATCCATAGCAGCCGAACTAGCGTGGTTCCGCGACTATGTGAACGGAAAGATAGTGAACGAAGGCGAAAAAGATGGAACTACTCACCCATCAGCATCAGCCACGCTGACTGCTGATATCGACTTGGTAGAGTTCTGCCATGCGGCTGATGCCGCCACGAATACAAAAGAGCTCAGCTGGGATCCTATCGGTAACTCAGATAATAAGTATCAAGGTACATTTGACGGCAACGGGAAGACCATCAGTAATCTCTACATCAATGTCACCTCTGGTTATGCCGGTTTCTTCGGCTATGCTAATGAAGGTGGCTGCATCAAGAACATCACTTTCGACAATGCAAAGGTAAAGAGTACTAATGATGATTATTGTATTGGAATTTTAGTAGGAGCTGCAGGCTCTTGTATTGAAAATATCAAGACCTTGGTTAACTGTTCGGTAGAAGGAAAAAACTACGTTGGCGGAATAGTAGGAATGGCAAAGGGCAACATCAGCAACTGCGAAAACCATGCAATGGTGAAGGGTTCATATACTGTAGGTGGTGTTGTTGGTTGCTATGATGGTTCCAGCAAATCCATCTCTTCATGTGCTAATTATGGTGCTGTAACAGGCACGAGCAGAGTTGGTGGCATGGTTGGACATTTTTCCACTGGAACCATTCAAAACAGTGCGAACTATGGCGATATAACTGGAACTTATTATGTCGGAAACTTGATAGGAAATGCTCAAATATGCTATCTGGACAATGTGCTTGGCACTGGTAATGTTACAGCTACTTGGAATAGAGAATATGCCGGTCTCCTTGTTGGATACATAGGCAACTCCTCCAGCACCGCTTCTGGCATCTTGGCATACAACAGCAGCGCAAAGCTTACCATCAATAAAATTGAGCAGACAGGTAATGCTGTCAAGGCTATTGGATATGGCTCATTGACCTATCCTGAAAAGATCAAGGCATTTTCTGAAGAACAGTTGAAGAGTGGATTGGTTGCTTTTTTACTCCAGAAAAATGTTTCAGGAAGTGCAAAATGGGGGCAAAAACTGAACACCGACGATCATCCTTTACTTGGCTCTGCTGATGAGGTTTACTTGGATGGTAATATGACTATGAATTGTTTAGGCGAGTTGGTAGGTACAGGTACATTTACATTTACCAATACCAAGCCAGCACAAGAGGGCACATTAACGATTAAGCATGGCGATAGTCCCGTACATCACAAATCCGTGGATGCTACCTGCACTACAGATGGCAACATCGAATATTGGGAATGTAATCTTTGCCATAAGTTTTTCTCGGACGAGCAGATGACACAAGAGGTGAGCAATCTTGTAGTATCAGCAACCGGACATGAATATGATGAGAACGACAAATGCACGAAGTGTCAGCAGGAAATTCCTTTCTTGACAAAGGGCGACAATGCCATAACAATCGGAAAGGTATCTGGCACGAAGGAAGAAATCAGCGGTTACAATCTTTATAAATATACAGCTCCAGAAGATGGCATATTGGATGTGACGGCAAACAGCAACGGCAAAGTTACTAATGGTACCCTGTGGGAAAGCCGTACGGCTACATCTTACTTGACTTATAATGATTTTGGCAATGGACGCGACTTCAAAATCACCTACTATGTAACGAAAGGCACCACTTATTATATCGGTGCCAGACAATATTCTGGCGATGCCATCGAAGGCAATGTTACGTTCAATGTAAAACTGACCCAATTGCCAGCAGGCATGACTGGTAATGGAAGCGAGGCAAAGCCTTTCGTGTTGAAGACGGCAGATCATCTGGCGTGGTTCCGTGACTACGTGAATGGAGGTCACCCTAACGCCTGGGCAAAGATTGCCGATGATGTGAAAGAAATTGATATGAGCACTGTATGCCATGAGGCTAATACCGCCACGAATACTAAAGAACTCAGTTGGAATCCTATCGGAAACTCAGATATTAGTTATCAAGGTACATTCGATGGCAAAGGGAAGACCATCAGCAATCTCTACATCAATGCCATCTCTGAGAATACCGGTTTCATCGGCTATGCCGGTTTCTTCGGCTATGTTGATGCTGGCAGTATCAAGAACATCACTTTCAATAATGCGAAGGTAAATAGTACTGGTTTTCGTAGCACCGGAATTTTGGCAGGAGGCGCAGGGTCTTGTATTATTGAAGATATCAAGACTTTGGCTAGTTGTTCGGTAGAAGGAATAGATAACGTTGGCGGAATAGTAGGAATGGCAAAGGGCAACATCAGCAACTGCGAAAACCATGCAGCAGTGAAGGGTGCAGAATATGTAGGAGGTATTGCTGGTTGGTATGATGGTTCCGACAATTCCATCACTTCATGCGCTAATTATGGTGTCGTAACAGGCTCGGGAAACAACGTTGGTGGCATGGTTGGCTATTTTCGATCAGGAACCATTCAGAACAGTGCTAATTATGGCAATATAACTGGATATGAGTATGTCGGAAACTTGATAGGAAATGCTATTGAATGCAATCTGAACAATGTGCTTGGCACTGGTAATGTTACTGCTACTTCTAGAGTTCTTGCCGGTCTCCTTGTTGGAAGGATCAATTATGCCTCCTCCTGCACCGCTTCTGGCATCTTGGCATACAACAGTAGTGCTAAGCTGACCATCAATAAAACTGAGCAGACAGATGGTGCCGTAAAGGCTATCGGACAAGGCTCATTGACCTATCCTGAAGGTATGAATGAAGCTGACGTGATCAAGGTATTCAACCCTGAGCAGCTGAAGAGCGGCGAAGTGGCTTACCTACTCAACGGAAGCAAATCAGAAGGTGAACTGGCGTGGTATCAGAAACTCTTGGGTGCTGAAGCAGATGCTTATCCTGTACTGACAGCTGCTGAGGGCAATACTGTATATAAAGTCAGTTACTGCGATGGAACGGATTCCTCATATAGCAACAGTTCTTCTGAGAATGAATTGGTTCACGTAGCATCTGCCACTTTAACCAGTCCTGTGTTCGACTCTGCCAAACTCATCTATCACATGGGCTGCAGCAACGAGAGCTGCCCTGAGCATAAGTATGTAGCTGATGCAGATGGAACACTGGAGGCTACAAAGTCAACAGACGGCAAGTTCTATGTAGAGGAACTGAACCTTACCGATGCTTCTACAGCCATCAACACCCAGGCTCAGTTCATTGTGAAGGACCTTCAGTATAGCCGTCAGCTCAAAGAGGGACAGAAGGGTTATGTAACACTCTGTCTTCCTTTCGATATCAATGTTGCTAATGTTACTGGTGTAGAGAAGTGCTATCCGGTAGGAGATATGATGATTCACATGCCTACAGAAGATGCAAGTGTATTGAAATTCGTTCTTATGCTCGATGAGCAGTCTGTCATCAAGGCTGGTACACCAATGATTGTTAAGCTTGGTGCTGAGGGCACAGCTCAGAAATTGGTTGCAAAGGCACAGAATGTAGAGTACAACGCTGCTTCAGCAGCCAAGTCGCTGACTTTGAGAGACTGGGATGGTAAGACTGGCTTTATGACTCTCTGCCATGAACTGGAAAGTGCCTCAATAGGTGGTGTTTATACAACTACTCCTATGGCAGAGGGAAGCTACAGTTTCCGTGAAGATGGTAAGTTTGGTATCCACACAGGTGATTTGTCTCCTTATCGCATGTATCTGAACGTCCAGCCATCGCAGTCGGCTTCTTCACGTACCATGCTGTTCAGCATCGGTTTGCCTGATGACAGTTCTACCACAGGTATCCGCATCATCAGCTTAGGAGATGGCAAACAGACTGGTTCATCAGCCATCTATACCTTAGAGGGCCAGCGCGTAATGGGAACACCTCGCAAGGGCATCTATATCAAGAATGGAAAGAAATTTAGTGTTAAATAATTAATCAACAAGGAATTATGAAAAAGAAAGAGTATGTATCACCTGCAATTCAGGTATTTGAAATGAATACACCTTGCATCCTGCAAGCAAGTGGAGGAGAAACCGGTGGAGGAAGTACCGGAAGTGGAATATCGCAAGAAGAATGGGAAAGTTGGGGGCCAGGCTTCGGCTCGAATGATCCGAAGTACCCAGGTCAGGGATTGTAATCTGAGGAATCGGATTCTAACATAAGTAAGGGCTGCAGACGGTAACAATGCCGTTTGCAGCCCTCGTTGTTTTAATGGCTGAAGCGTCGAGATGCCATCTTGATTAATCCTGTTTAATCATTCAATATTATTCGTGTTCAATGTTGCCGCCCAACTTAGCTTCCCATTCCTCTATCGTCTGGGGTTCTGTTAAGAACTTATCTATCAACAGCATGTGATGCCCCCAAGAAATTGAAAAAATATCTCTTTTTAATTGGTCAGCAACTTGCTGACTAAATTCAGTATTGAATTTTGCAGCAGCCTGCTGCAAAATTCTAATCTTTTGACTATAATGCTGATAGAACTTTTTTGTATACCGCAAAGTTACGACTTTATTTTCATATCTGCAAGAGATTTCCGGTAAAAGTTACAGAAAAAGTTTCTATGGTTGCACGCAAGTACATGAAGAAGAATACTCAAGTGGCTCAGTCAGCCAGCTCAAGTGGCTCAGTTAAGCAATTCAAGTGGTTCAATCAAGCAACTCAAGTAGTTCAGTAAGCGAGTTCAGACGTCTCAGTTAGCTGATGCAGACGTCTCGATAAGCTTACGGATACGTCTCAGTTAGCTTACGCAGTAATATCTGTAACCCGATGCAGTCATATTCGTAACCCGATGCAGCCGTATCAATAACCCTGCGCAGCCTTCATATGAATAAGTTTTATGTAATCATCTATCATCCATCACGATTTATATCTATTATACATCTTAACATGCTAATATACAGATACTTGAATAGCGTGATAGATACTTCAAAAATGGAAAAATCCATCACGCTATCCATCACGATTTGGGGTTATCCCTCACGATTTTCAGGAAAGTCAACGTGAATTATAAATAAGTTTTAACCGAGTCAACTCGTCTTACAAATAAAACTAAAAGTGGTCAACTAAAATCGTTAAACCACAAAGGTTACGGTTTCATAGAATGAAATATTTTATTTCATACCATGAAACTGTTCGTTTCATCCTGTGAAACAAAGTGATACGTGTAGTTTCCTATATTTAGTTTACTACCTAGAGTCTTATTCCTGGTGAAGGTTGACAATTAATAATCGTTATTCCTAACCAAGATTGTCAGTCTCTGCTTTCGTCCATCTGCAAAGGATTTTGCTTTACTCGTAAATGAATTCGGTTACTTCTGCATAATGATTAGCAGAAAAACGTGATAGATAACCCCAAATCGTGATGGATAGCGTGATGGATATTGTAAACTTTTTGTTAATCTATCACGCTAGATAAAAGAGATAACAATCACATTATCAAATAGTTAAAGTTTTGAAAAGCAGAAAACGTGATGGATGTGAGGGATAAAACAGATTTTAAACTAAAAAAATAATGGTATTCTATTAGATATGCGAGTCCGTTAGGCGTTTTATTAGGAACGCCTAGCGGACTCGCGTATACTTGATACGGCGTTTCACCGTACATGGGTAGTTGGCAAGATACAGGCTCGTTTCTAGATTCTGAAGGGCTTGTAATGTCCTTTGTTGGCGAAGGCGAGCATCTCCTTGTCGCCTCGGCTGTCGCCAAATGCTTCTATCTCGTATTGCGTGCGGTCGAAAGATAACGAGGGGGTACCGTAGGCATTGGCAGTGGTGGTCAGTGCTTCGCAGATGCGGCAAACCTTTTCCTCGCCATAGCAGTTGTTGCTCTTGAACTTGCCGGTAAGTCTGCCGTCAATCACTTCTATCTGGGTACCTAAAACCCTGACTCCATCTAGGCCGCGAACTTTAAAGAACGGGCGGACCCAATTGTCGATGCTGGCACTCACGATGAAAACCTGAGCACCTGCAACCAGGGCTTCGTGTACCAGCGTAACACCTTTGGGGCGTAACAGATGCTGGTATTCTTCGGCAAAATCGCGGCAGAGCGCATCAAACTTCTCGATACGCATGCCGGCAAAAAGATGGGCAAAGATAAGTTGCTTCGCCTTCCAGTTGGGAAAGAGATGCAGCTTCATCAGTATCAGGAGCGGACTGTACATCAGGAAAACCATCAGAAAACGACCAGTACCCTTGGCATATCTGATGAATTCCAGCAGGGTATCGCTTGTTGTCAGCGTTCCGTCGAAATCGAAACAATATAATTTTTTCTTCATTTTCTTATACGATATAAATAAGGATCAGGAAGGAGAGCAACCAGGCAAGCACGATAAACTGGGTGATGCGGTCGCGCAGGATAATCTTCGTAGGGTCACCACTCTTCTGGTCTACCACAGCTATCTGGATGTATCTCAGCAAACCAACCAGCACAAAGACACTCGTAAGATAGAGATAATCAGTATGGAAATTCTCGATGACCTCCGGACTCACCGTATACATGATGTAACATACCAGGGTTACGGAAGCCGTAATCGTGATAGCCTGGTTGATGAAAGTGAGGTTGTAGCGGATGGTATTCTTGCGGGGAGCCTCGCCCGTCTTCTCCATGCGCAGTACATCATCGCGGCGCTTGGCAAAACTCATGAAGAGGGTGATGAGGAAGGTCATCAGCACAATCCACTTACTGAGTACGATGCCCGTAGCTACACCACCTGCCAGCAGACGGAGTACGAAACCGAAAGCCACGATACACACATCGATGATGGCATATTGCTTGAATTTGGCGCAGTAGCCGAGATTCAGAAGCCAATAGAAAATGATGATTCCCATCGTCTCCCATGAGCCGAGCAGGCTGCATACACCCATAGAGAGGGCAAACATCAGGAACATCAGTCCGTATGCCTGTTTGATGCTGATCGCCCCCGATGCTATCGGACGATGGCACTTGACAGGGTGGCGGCGGTCGGCCTCCACATCATAGATATCGTTGAAACAATAGATGCTCGATGCGGCAAAACTGTAGGCGAAGAAAGTAATCAGACCCGCCAGCAGGGCATCTGCATGCAACAGGGCGCCGCCAAAGAACAGCGGTAAGAAGATAAAGCCATTCTTGATCCATTGCTTCGGGCGAACCAGTCGCAGCAGCGCAGCAAAACCTTTACTGTCTTCCAATTTATTCTCGTTCATAAAACTCCAATTTTCTTAATAAATAAACTCCTTTTTACTTGATAAACTTAGCTAACTCTTTAGAAATCCATCCGGCTATCTTGCTCAGAATCCATGCTGCAGGCAGGGTGATGCCTATGCAGATGAAGAAGGTAGGCCAATAGCCCAAGTGATGCGGTTCTAGGTATTTCAGCACGAAGTGGATATGGAGCAGATAACACTCCAGACTCAGCGCTCCCACAAACATGAACCCCTTGTTAAACCAGCTCGGGGTGCGGCGGAAGATGCGGTTCAGCAGCAGGATGCTGGTAATGGTAAGCGGGATATAGAGCATGCGTTCGAGGAAGAGCGGAAACATGCCGTGCTTCTCCTGTTCCAGGAAGATGCTCGCCAGCAGCGTCATCAGGAACATGAGCCATATCATCCATATCGAAGCGCCGTCGAGCGTCTGTTTCTGTCTGACCATCTCACCCATGTTGATGCCGATGAAGAAGATAGGCACGCGGCTCCAGAAAATCTCCAGGTGTCCTACAGCCTGATGTATCGGGGTAACATATTGTACCAGGATGCACCACATGATCATCACCACCGGCAGCCAGCGGTAGATAGGATGGCGCTTGATGAGTTCCATGTAGGCAGGGGCAAAGAGATAGAGCATCATCGTAGCCGGGATGTACCAGAAGTTGAGCTCATCATGCAGCCAGAAACCCCAGTTGATGGTTATCTCTCCAAAGAGATAGATCCAGTTCCAGGTGCTTCCGCCCTGGAAAGAAGGGATATAGAAGAGGCAGGCTATGATGAGCCAGGTAGGGTAGATGCGCAGATAACGGCGGATGAAGAAATGCTTGGCAGAAGGATTCTTCATCCACGAGAACCAGAGACCTATTCCGCTGAGAAAGAGGAACATGTCTACACCGACATTGCCCATTCTGCGAAGCCCGAAAAAGGCATCTTCTCTAGGCAATGCCACATGAAAGAGGATGATGAACAGCATGGCTGCTCCCATCAACTCGCCGCGAAACCGGCTGATATTCGCCAGTTCTATATCTTTTATCTTCATGATTTTCTTTTAATATTTCGGGTTTGGAATCTTCTTCATCAGTTGGGTGAAGAGCCATGCCAGGCAGATGCTCGATATGATGTAGAGGAGCAGGCCAGCATAGATGTCGCCCTGACGGCTGATAGGGATGAATATCTTGCGGGTGATAGGGTGGCATACGAAGAGAGCGGCGGAGATGCTGCCCATCCACTCTAATACCTTATAAATACCTGATAGCCAGCTGATGTTCTGGAGCAGGTCGGCTACCAATACGCTCAGCAGACAGAAGAAGAAAGGCACGAAGGTCCAGCCAACCATGCTGCCGCTCAGACTGTAAATCAGCGAGATGCAGAAGATGCAGCCAAAGAAGTTGGTGATAGGCGAATGGAAGGTCATCAGAATCTTTTCGCCATATCTGGCATAGAGGATGCCCAAACCGAATGGCAGCATGCCGCCCATAAAGTTGTAGCGGTAGCGGTTCATCACTTCACTCTCCGGATTGTCAAAACCCAGGAGGAGCTGGATGCCGATGCAGATGACCATCAATCCTACGGTCCATCCCCAATGGCGGCGATAGAGCAGCAGTCGATAGACGATGTAAAGTTGCAGCATCAGACCGAAGAACCAGTACGGACCCGGCCAGATGATGTTATCCGGATTTGGCAATACATTATTGAACATGCCCAGCATCGCAACGATGTCGAGCGCTGCATAGTGGTGAGAGCCAGGCGTGATAAGGTCGAGCATCGTGAATGCCACGAAACCTACTATCATCATCTTGAAGAGTTTCAGATAGTGATAGCGGATAAAGTGGAGCGGTTCGCGCCAGTTGATGCTTCCTGTAAGTTTCTTGCCCGAGATGTTGTACATTCTGGTCTGCTGTTCGGTAGAGAGATGAGGTTTAGCCTCATATTTCATCACCAGTCCGTAAGCACTCAGGAAGAGGAATACGGGCACACCGTAATGGCCGAAGAACGAGAGCAGGTGCACAGGCAGGTTGAGGTCCATGCTGACCATTACCTGGTTCAGCCAGTCAACATTGTGCTGGAAGTATTGATACTCGTTCTCCTTGACAATAGGTCCCAGCCAATGGCAGTAGTTATGCAAGAAGATGCCAATGATGGCGAGTCCTCTCAGGGCATTGCATGCCGGGCGTGATAGAATAGTACTATTCATAATCAGTTTCTCCTTTCTTTCTTTTTTACCTTTTTACTTTCTTCCTTTTTTATCTTTTCCAGATGCGCATCACGAAGTTTGTCGTAATCGGCAGAGTTTTTGAGGATACGTGGTCGCATCTCGTCATATTTCGGACTCAGGATGTTATATTCCTCCTTATAGGTAGGTGTCTCAATGCCAGCCAGATACAACAGAAGATGAGGCAGGGCATCGGTCATGAAGCGCTTGTCCTTAGCCTTGCGTATCTGACGGTAAATGTCGCGGTGATTTCTGATATATTTTGGCGAACAGTATATCCAGAACGGAATTTCAAACTCATAGTGAGCCAGCGGCCAGTCGATTTCTGCAGAATGGTTACGGCAGATGAAGCCACGGTTCTCTTCGTAGCATTCCTCGCCATGGTCGGGCACGTAGATAACGATGGCATCCTGCTTCTGGAAACGCTTTACAATCTGGGCTACGATAGAGTCGTTGTAGAGGGTGGCGTTATCGTAATGACTCAGCATCTTGCGCTGGGCATTGGTCAGTTCAGGGCGCTTGTCTTCATAACTGCTTGCCCAGAACCGGGCTTGCTTTGTGCGGTAGCGCTGCTTATAGTTTACATGCTGGCCCATCAGGTGGAAGATGGTGAGGTTGTGCTCCTTCTGGAAGTTCTTCAGACTGTCATCATAATCTTTCAGCAGTCCGTCGTCCAGATCGTGGAGCTGGGTGTTGCGATGGTCGAACTGGAGTTTGCTCAGTTCCGGGTTGTTCAGGAAGAAACCGCCGCTGAAGTCGTAAACCGCCTCCTTTGCCTGTGGTAGGAATTCGTTGGTGATGAAGGTTACGTTGTAGCCTGCCTTTCGGAACACTTCAGGGAAGAGTGGATAGTCGCACCATTCGCCTTTCTCGCCTACCACATGGGTAGAGAGCATGTTCTTGAAAACGAAACTGGTCAGGTTCCAGCAGGTTACCACATCGGTAAACTTGGTGAGCTTGCGCGATTTCTCCAAGGCTACCTGCTGTGGAGTAGTATCCATAAAATAACCGTACTGCTGGGAATGATGGCGGCCGAAGCTTTCGCCGATAATCAGCACGATGTTTGGCGAGCGGTAGCTGCAGCTGTCAACCTTCACTTCGTGGGCAGCATGAATGAGTTGGGTAATCTGATGCGCAGCCAGCTGGTTGGCATAGATACTGAATTGGAGTCGGTAGACAGGCAGATAGAGTACAGCATGATCCTTTTCTGTCAGGATATGCTCTACTTCGCCTATCGTTCTACCGTTCATGAGTTTATGGTAAGCCATCTTGTTGTGCCAGGAGGTGCAGCATCCTATGATGAAGATGATGAGGCATAGGATTCCGAAGCTGGCAGGCATGGCTGCAGTCATGCGGGGGATAGCCATCAGCCGTTTCTTGACAGAAGCCAACTCCAGAACGGTAATGATGAAAACGTATAGCTTGATGAGTTGCTTGCGGAAGATGGCGATGAGAATCTGGATGAGAGCCAGAAGCAGGATCCAGCCCACACTACTGAAGAGAACCTCGGCAGAGATGAGGGCTGAGAGGAAACTGCTAGCCTCCGAACTGTTGGTCTCGCCCACCAGCATCAGCATAGAAGGGTTGAGCGTAGAGCCGAAATTCACGTAGCAATAGGTGTCGGCGGCAGCTGTACTATATAATATAAGGTATAGTACGGCACGCAGACCCCAGCGCACCTTCTTGGGGAAGATGGCGATAACGGCACACACAACATAGAGGTCGACAAAAAGTTCCAGGAACAGGTTGTCGTATAAAGTCCCCTTGGCTGGTGTAGTCACGATAGAACTGATCATGCCCAGCAGGTACATGAACACAAAGAAGTTGGCATTTCTGCGAATCGGCGTAGAAGCCACGTTCAGACACTTCTTAATGATTTCTTTCCAACTCATTTTTTGTTGTTTGTTGTTTAAATATGATTTAAAGCGGTTTCGGAGAGAGGGATGCCTAGAGCTGCCTGTAGTTTCTGACAGCCAGTTGCTCGATGCATTCCGGCACCATTCCCCTGATGCTTTCCTCCTCTTTGATACGCTTTCTGATTTCCGTGCTGCTGATGTTGAGCAGTGGAGTTTCTACGATGGTAACGCCTTCAGGCACATTGCCTATGCTGGCTCCCTGGCGCGGATAAACCACGATGGGATAGTGGGCTAGGATGTCGTCGTGGTGGTACCACTTGTCGAAAGCAGCCCAGTTGTCGCCACCAATCAGCAGGGTGAACTTGTTTTCCGGGTAATCCTTGCTGATGGCTTGCAGCGTGTGCCAGGTATAAGATGGCTTAGGCAGGCGGAACTCGTAGTCGCATGCCTTCAGTTGTGGCTCGTGCTCCAGCGCTTTTTCTACCATTTCCAGGCGCAGCTGGTCGTCGAGCAAGTCGGTAGCGGTCTTCTTGAATGGGTTCATGGGCGAAACCATGAACCACACCTCATCCAGGCAGGCCTTCTCGCAAAGGCTTTTCGCCAATGCAATATGGCCCGTATGGATGGGGTTGAAGCTACCGCCAAAGATTCCTACCTTCTTCATTTTTTACTCTGCGTCTAGGAAGGCCTTGACGAGCTGATAAACCTCCTGCTGAGCCTTTTCCAGGTCATCGTTTACGACCACGTGGTCAAACTGAGGGGCGAAGGTCAACTCATAGCTTGCCTTGGCAAGGCGCTGCTCAATCACCTCAGGCGCATCAGTATTGCGGCCAACCAGACGGCGGCGCAATTCCTCTACCGAAGGTGGCTGGACAAAGATGCTCAAGGCACGCTCGCCATAAAACTTCTTGATGTTTACACCACCCTTCACGTCAACATCGAAAATCACCGACTCGCCCTTGGCAAGCTGGTTTTCTACCTGTGACTTCAGGGTGCCGTAGAATCTGTCCTGGTAAACCTCCTCATACTCCAGGAACTCGTCAGCCTCAATCTTAGCCTTGAATTCCTCTGGAGAGAGGAAGAAATACTCTACACCATTCTGTTCTGTACCGCGCGGAGCACGAGAGGTGCAGCTGATAGAGAAAGCCAGCTTCAATTCCGGGTGCTCTTTCATCAGCCAGTTTACGATGGTGCTCTTACCGCTGCCCGATGGGGCGCTGAAAATTAACAATCCGTTCTTCATTTTTTATTCTTCTTTTCTTTATTTGCTGTTTGATAGGGGGCTTTTTGGACAGGCGATATCGCCTGGAACGGGGGCGAGGCTTTCAAAAACGCCACTTGAGGGGGCTTTTGAGGCGGCTCTTGAAGGGAGAGAGAAGGTGCCTGTCTCTTGTTTAGAGAGCATTCAGCACCTGCTCCTTGATCTGCTCCAGTTCGTCCTTCATCTTCACCACGATGTTCTGCATCTCAGCCTGGTTGCTCTTAGAGCCGGTGGTGTTGATTTCGCGTCCCATTTCCTGTGCGATGAAACCGAGCTTCTTTCCTACACCATGACCTTCCTCATTCATGGTCTCGCGGAAATACTTCAGGTGGTTGGCAAGGCGCTGCTTCTCCTCACTGATGTCGAGCTTCTCGATGTAGTAGATGAGTTCCTGCTCCAGGCGGTTCTTGTCGTAATCCACATTCGGAATCTGCTGCAGACCGTTAACGATGTTCTGTCTGATCTTCTCCACGCGAGCCTTCTCGTATGGTTCGATGCTAGCCAGGAGAGTCTGGATGTTATCCACCTTCTCTGTGAATTTCTTCTGAAGTGCGGCTCCTTCCTGTTTGCGGAAGGCTACGAGATGGTTCACAGCCTCGCAAATTGCATTTTTTGCCACTTCCCACTCCTCATCGCTCAATTCTTCCACATCCGTCTTCGTTGTTACATCCGGAAGACGCAACAGAGTGCTGTACCAGTCGGTTGGCTCAGGAATGCCTGTTTCAGCCGAAATCTTCTTGATTTGCTGGTAATAATTCTGTACAAGCGCCGCGTTGATAGGAGTGGCATCTGTAGTAGCATCCTTATCAATCCAGATGGCGAAGTCAACCTTGCCTCTTTCTAGATTTTTAGAGATATACTGACGGATTTCCATCTCCTTCTCTCTATAGAGCGGAGCAATACGAGTAGAGAGGTCAAGCGTCTTGCTATTTAATGACTTTATCTCTACATTAATCTTCTTTGTTTTAAAGGCCGCGGTAGCTTTTCCGAAGCCTGTCATTGACTGTATCATATAATCTTTCGCGTTAAATTTCTGCAAAAGTACAAAAAAAAGCGAGAAAATGAGTATATTTGCACCTTATTTAAGAATATATTTTTTAATTATGTCGTGTATTTTGAATATTGAGACGAGTACGGACGTGTGCTCAGTGGCAATTAGTGATAGTGGACAGGTGATTTTCAACCAGGAAGATCACACAGGTCCTAACCATGCTGTTAAGTTGGGTGTGTTTGTGGATGAGGCTCTTGATTTCCTCGATTCTCATGGTCTTCCGCTGGAGGCTGTGGCGGTAAGTTGTGGTCCGGGTTCCTATACCGGATTGCGTATCGGTGTGAGTATGGCGAAGGGCATCTGTTATGGTCGCGGTGTGAAACTCATCGCTGTTCCAACACTCGAACTGATGGCAGTGCCTGTATTGCTTGGCGAACATCCTGAGGAGGAAGACGCTCTCATCGTACCTATGCTCGACGCCCGCCGCATGGAGGTATATGCCGAAGTGCTCGACCGCGCCCTGAAGGTGGTTCGCCCTATTCAGGCTGATATTGTGGATGCTGATACCTACAAGGAATATCTGGACCAGCATCATGTGTACTTCTTCGGAAATGGCGCTGCCAAGTGTATGGAGACCATCAACCATCCGAATGCTCACCTCGTAGAGGGCATTGAGCCTTTGGCTAAGAATATGGCTCCGCTGGCAGAGAAGCGTTTTGTAGAGGGCAAGTTCGAAGATGTGGCATATTTCGTGCCTTTCTATCTCAAGGATTTCGTGGCTAAGATGCCAAAGAAACTGCTCTAGAATTATTGATTATATAAAATGTTGTAAGAATGAATATAGAAGGATTAGACTATAATACCCAGAGAGCTAAGCTCATTCTGCCTGAGTATGGCCGTGAGATTCAGCAGATGGTAGACCATTGTCTGACGCTTACCGACCGTGAAGAGCGCCAGCGCTGTGCAGAGACCATTATTGCAGTCATGGACCGTATGTTCCCTGAGAACAGAGGGGTAGAGGATCATGAGCAGAAACTCTGGGACCAGCTTGCCATCATGAGCAATTTCCAGCTCGACATCGATTTCCCTTATGATGTATCGGATGCTGTGAAGATAGCAACCAAGCCGGAGCCTTTGCCATATCCTATGCAGCACATCCCGGTGCGCCATTATGGAGCTATGCTCTTCGAGATTTTCGAAAAGCTGAAGACGATGGAACCAAGTGAGGAGCGCGATAAACTCGTGGAGCTTACTGCTAACCAGATGCATCGCGACCTGGTAACCTGGAGCCATGGCTCCAGTGATGTAGCCAAGGTAGCTTCCGATCTGGCACGTTTTACCGATGGCAACATCCAGCTCGATCTCGATACCTTCGTTTTCGAGAAGATTGAGGCGCAGCCTAAGAATGTAAATAATAATAAGAAGAAAAAGTAATCCACATTATTATATATAGTAGACAAGCTTATGGAGTCTTTCATTATAGAGGGCGGTCATCCGCTCAAAGGTACTATCACACCTCAGGGCGCCAAGAACGAGGCCCTGCAGGTTATCTGTACCACAATCCTTACCGACGAACCTGTGCGCATCACCAACGTGCCGGACATCCTGGATGTGAACAACCTGATTAAGTTGCTCCAGGAGATAGGTGTCAAGGTAACCAAGCACAGTCGTCACGACTATACATTCCAAAGTGATGAGTTGAAACTCGATTATCTCGACAGTCTGGAGTTTGTGAAGAAATGTTCTTCTCTTCGTGGTAGTGTGCTCATGATAGGTCCGCTGCTCGGTAGATGTGGCAAGGCTACCATAGCTCAGCCGGGTGGCGATAAGATAGGTCGTCGCCGTCTGGATACCCACTTCCTGGGCTTCAAGTATCTGGGCGCCAACTTCGTTCACGATGATGAACGTAATGTTTACCAGATACAGGCAAAGAAGCTGAAGGGCTGCTATATGTTGCTCGATGAGGCTTCGGTTACCGGTACCGCCAATATCATCATGGCATCAGTATTGGCAAAGGGCACTACCACCATTTATAATGCAGCTTGCGAACCATATATCCAGCAGCTCTGCCATCTGCTCAATGCGATGGGTGCTCAGATCAGCGGCATCGCCAGCAACCTGCTCACCATCGTGGGTGTTGATAAACTGCATGGTGCCGAGCATCGCATCTTGCCTGATATGATTGAGGTAGGTTCGTTCATCGGCATGGCGGCAATGTGTGGCGAAGGTGTGCGCATCAAGAATGTGTCTGTCAAGGATTTGGGTATTATTCCTGATGCATTCCGCCGCCTGGGAGTGAAGATAAAGATAGAGGACGATGACCTTGTGATTCCAGAACAGAAACATTATGTCATTGATTCGTTTATTGACGGCACCATCATGACGCTTGCCGATGCCCCTTGGCCAGGACTCACTCCTGACCTTCTCTCCGTGCTCCTCGTAGTGGCTACCCAGGCTCGTGGCAGCGTCCTCTTCCATCAGAAGATGTTCGAGAGCCGCCTCTTCTTCGTGGATAAACTGATTGATATGGGTGCGCAGATTATTCTCTGTGATCCTCACCGTGCAGTGGTGGTAGGTCATGACCATAAGATCAAACTGCGTGCTGGCAGAATGACCAGTCCTGATATCCGTGCCGGTATTGCCCTGCTGATTGCTGCCATGAGTGCCAATGGTACCAGCCGCATTGCCAATATCGCCCAGATAGACCGTGGTTATGAGGATATCGAGCATCGCCTTAATGCGCTGGGTGCCAAGATTACCCGTGTCAGTGATTAATCAATGTTAAATGTTAAATGTTGAATGTTGAATGATTAGACGCGATGAAGTATATAAGATAGGCAAGTTGGGAAAACCTCATGGCGTGAAAGGCGAGATTACTTTCGCCATTACAGATGATGTTTTCGACCGTGTAGATGCCGAGTATCTGGTACTTGACATCGATGGCATCCTCGTGCCTTTCTATTTAGAGGAATATCGTTTTAAGAACGATGAGAATGTGCTCGTGAAGTTTGAGGATATCGATACCCAAGAGCAGGCACGCAACTATACCGGTTGCGAGGTTTTCTTCCCACGTCATCTCTCTGACAGTGACGAAGAGAACATGAGTTGGGCAGAAATCATTGGTTTCCATCTGGTAGATGCCGTAAGCGGCAAGGTGGTAGGTACCATAGAACATGTAGATGATTCCACCCTCAATCTTCTTTTCGAGGTAACAACCGATGCAGGTGATGAAATCCTCATCCCTGCCAGCAACGACCTCATCGAAGAGGTGAGTGCTGAAAAGAAAGAAATCAGAATGGCAATTCCTGAGGGATTGCTCGACTTATAAAGTGAAGAACGAAGAGTGAAGAATTCATTTGCTTTACTAATCATAAAGTTCTAAGTTCAAAGTTAATAATTTCAAAGTAAATGAAGAAACAACAGATATGTATTCTCGGTTCTACGGGAAGTATCGGTACACAGGCGCTTGATGTCATCGAGCAGCACAGTGACCTTTACGAGGTATATTGCCTCACCGCAAACAATCGAGTGCAGGAACTTGCCGAGCAGGCTCGCAAGTTCCATCCGGCTGCTGTGGTCATAGCCAATGAGGCTCGCTACGAGGAGCTGAAGGATATGCTCAGTGATGAGCCTGATATCAAGGTTTATGCCGGTGCTCAGGCGCTTTGCGATATTGTACAGGCTGAGCCTATCGATATGGTGCTGGCTTCCATGGTAGGCTTCTCGGGCCTGGAACCAACCATCCATGCCATCAAGGCGCGTAAGAAGATATGTCTTGCCAACAAGGAAACGCTGGTGGTAGCGGGTGAGCTGATCTGCAATCTTGCACAGGAATATCATGTGCCTATCCTCCCTGTTGACAGCGAGCATAGTGCCATCTTCCAGAGTCTGGTGGGTGAGGGCGACAACGAGGTAGAGAAGATTCTTCTGACCTGTTCGGGTGGTCCTTTCCGTAATTATACCCACGAGCAGTTGGAGAAGGTAACTGCTGCCGATGCCCTCAAGCATCCTACCTGGGATATGGGCGCCAAGATAACCATCGATTCGGCTTCGCTCATGAACAAGGGCTTCGAGGTGACAGAAGCTAAATGGCTCTTTGGGGTTCCGGCTGACAAGATAGAGGTGCTTATCCATCCGCAGAGCGTTGTGCATAGTGCCGTTCAGTTTGTTGATGGTGCTGTCAAGGCTCAGTTGGGTGTGCCAGATATGCGTCTGCCTATCCAGTATGCCTTTTCTTTCCCTCAGCGTCTGCATCTGAATGGCGATCGTCTCGACCTCTTCAAGACGCAGGATTTGCAGTTCTTCAAGCCTGACTATCAGAAGTTCAAGTGTCTGCAACTGGCTTTCGATGCCATCAGAAAGGGTGGTAATATGTCATGTATCGTGAATGCAGCCAACGAGATAGTGAATGCCGGCTTCCGCAAAGGTGAGTGTGGCTTCCTTCAGATGGCTGATATCATCGAAGAGACGATGGCGAAGGCTACTTTCGACAGTAATCCCGACCTCAATGTCTATCTGCAGACCGATGCTGAGGCTCGCCGCATAGCTACAGAGCTGATGCACAAGTAATAGTTTATAGTTAATAGTTTATAGTTAATAGTTAAAATGAACGTTGGATATAGGGCTCATCATAAAGTCCAAAGTTCCAAGTTCCAAGTTCAAAGTAAATAAATGGAAGTATTTTTGATCAAAGCGTTGCAGCTGATGCTGTCGCTTTCCATCTTAGTGTTGCTCCATGAGGGCGGACACTTCTTCTTCTCCAAACTCTTTGGTGTAAGAGTGGAGAAGTTCTATCTGTTCTTCGACCCTTGGTTCCATCTCTTCGAGTTCAAGCCAAAGAATTCGGATACTACCTATGGTTTGGGATGGTTGCCGCTCGGAGGATATTGCAAGATTTCGGGTATGATAGATGAAAGTTTCGATACCGAACAGATGAAACAGCCGGAACAGCCATACGAGTTTCGCAGCAAACCGGCATGGCAGCGCCTGCTCATCATGATAGGTGGCGTGCTGGTTAACTTCGTGCTGGCTCTCTTCATCTATTCCATGATTCTGTTCCATTGGGGCGACAATTATGTGGCTACCCGCGATATGAGTTATGGTATGAAGTTCAATACCGAGGCAAAGGCATTGGGCTTCCAGGATAAGGATATTCTGGTAAGCACCGATCTGGGTGAGTTCAAGACCTTTGATGGCGATCTGTATCGTAATCTCTCTGAGGCTAAGCAGGTCAATATCATCCGTCAGGGCAAACCGATGACGCTTAATCTGCCAGGTGATCTCGACATGCTCAGTATGATTAAGAGCAGTCCTCGCTTCGTAGATGTGTATGTACCGCTGCAGATTGATAGTGTGATGAAGGATTCACCTGCCAGCAAACTCGGTTTGACAAAGGGTGATAAGATTCTTGCTATTAATAATAAAAAGGTAGTCTCTTTCAACGAATTTCAGATTGAATTGGGCAGAGTAGAGGATGTGCTTGCTTCGGCTGAGACGCCGCAGGATAGTGCCAGAGCACTTACAGCTCAGGTTACTTATCTCAAGGCTTCTGGCGATACCGTCAAGTCGAGTGTTCTCCTGAAGTCTACCGAAGAGGGGGTGAAGTTTGGTTTCTACAATCATCCTGTCATGCTCGATTATAAGATTACTCATGTCAACTATGGCTTCTTCGAGAGTTTCCCTGCCGGCATCAAATACGGCTGGAATGTCTTGGCCGGTTATGTGGGCGATATGAAGTATGTCTTCTCTAAGGAAGGCGCCAAGAGTCTGGGTGGTTTCGGTGCGCTGGGCAGTCTCTTCCCATCTGTATGGGATTGGCATGCATTCTGGCTTATGACAGCGTTCCTGAGTATCATTCTTGCCTTCATGAACATTCTTCCTATCCCTGCTCTTGATGGTGGACATGTGTTCTTCCTTCTCTATGAGATTATCACAGGTCGCAAACCGGGCGATAAGTTCATGGAGCGTGCTGAGTATATTGGTTTCGGCATACTGATTCTTCTGCTTGTCGTTGCCAACCTGAACGATGTATTGCGACTCTTCGGCATCTTGTAATGCCGGGGAATCGCGAAAATAAAGGTCTAAAAAAAGAGGGTGTGTCATAAATTTATGACACACCCTCTTTTTTTGAGTTTATTCTTTTATACGTATTATACGTATCTGATAATCTGTCCTACACTAACCTTCTTGTCTTTGCGGTAGCCGTTGAGTCTGCAGATCTGCTCTACAGATACGCCGCGCTTTTCAGCGATAGAACTAAGCGTTTCGCCTGGCTTCACCTTGTGGTAGAGCTTCTCGTGACCAGCAGGCAGTTCGTAGTATCTTCCCACTTCGCCGCCGTTAACCTGCTCTCTGGTGTAACCACCGTTGCCAACCTTGCCGCGGGCAGCATTGGCATCAGCTGATTCGCTTTCGTAGGTATTACGGTTAAAGCTGTAGAAGTCGCCTGTAACGTCCTGGTTGCGGAAATCGAAGAAGAGTGCCGGGTTCAGAGCCACACCACAGAGACGGGTCTCAAAGTGGAGATGCGAACCGGTACTTCTACCCGTATTACCACCCAAGCCAATCACATCGCCGGCTCTTACCTCTTCGCCCTCAGTAACGAGCTGCTTAGAGAGGTGACCATAGATGGTCTCCAAACCGTTGTTGTGACGAATCACGATGTACTTACCGTATCCACCACCTTCATATCTTACGATGCGAACTCTGCCTGAAAAGGCTGAGCGGATTGAGTCGCCAATATAAACCTTGATGTCCATACCTTTATGTTGGCGGCCAAAGCTAGCACGGTAACCGAAGTTACTTGTGACAACGCGACTAGGAGTTGGCATGCAGAAATGACGGAGATCGATGCGGAAGTGCTCAGGCAAGGTTGTAGCCCTGTGAGCGTACTTGTTAGAGAAATCCTCATACAGCTCGGCTGCAGGGTTCTCTCTGTCTTCAATCATTCGATAATGCGACACAGCGAGTGTGTCGAGCGATTTCATTCTGTGGTCTACAGGTGCCTGTCTTGCCAACAGGTCTTGTCCGCAAACGGGAGAAGCTGTTAGCGCCAACAATGCAACGACCGAAATTTTCTTTATACTCTTTTTAAAACTCATACTACTTTTTCTATTTTCTTTTTTAGGTTCGTGTCAACAGCGCAGAATCATACAAGAAATTCTGCAAAAACCACTAAGGCAAATGCCTTCATGTAGCGGTTTTGTTATATAGACGTTGCAAATATAACAAAAAAACTTCAAAAAACCAAAGTTGTTAAAGCCAAAAGGGCGATATTTAACGCCCTAGCCTTTTTTTTAACTTACATTAGGAAAATGAGATGCAAGGAGTTGACTTTTAGTACGTTTCATGCTTTTGTAGCATTCTCAACAGAGCCACGGCAGGAGAATGCCCCATGAAAATATACTTTTTTACCTCCGGACTGGTGAATCGGAGGCATTCCTGATAAGCGCGGTAGAGGTCGTTGAGATTGATGGTAAATTCCTTACCCGATGACTCTCTGATACCGATAATCATCTTTGCCGTGACATGCAGTTTGACGTATCTGATGCCTGTTGCGCTTTCTATTTCCGTAATGTTTTCGAGAATGGCTCTCATTTCTTCCAGGGTTATTTCTGGTCGCGGCTCCCTGATAGCCGGCTTTCTTCTTCTATCCATAATTATACTTTTTACTTTTGGGACAGGCGATGGAATCGCCTGGAACGGGGGTGAGGCTGCTTGATAGCTGAAGCCACCTTTTAGCCTTGCTTTCTGATAGCAGGAACTGCTCTTGCTTGCTGCTTTAGCTGATGGCTGCCCAGTTGATATGGGTTTTCTTCAAATCCCTGAGGCGGTTCCAGAGCAGGGCGTTGTGAGGAGCATTGCATTCGGGATCGTTGTCGATGATTTCCTGTGCTTCTGTGCGTGCCAGTTGTACCAGCTGACCGTCTCTGGCAATATTCGCTATCTTCAGGTCGAAAGCCATGCCGCTCTGCTGCGTTCCCTCCAGATCGCCGGGACCACGGAGTTTCAAGTCGGCCTCGGCGATACGGAAACCGTCGTTCGTATCGCACATGATATCAATACGTTTGCGGGTTTCTTCTGAAAGCTTATAGTTGGTTACCAGAATGCAGTAGCTCTGGTCGCAGCCTCTTCCTACACGGCCTCTCAGCTGGTGCAACTGGGAGAGACCGAAGCGCTGTGCGTCCAGGATAACCATCACAGAAGCATTGGGCACATTTACACCAACTTCTATTACGGTGGTGGCAACGAGAATCTGTGTTTCGCCCTTCACAAACTGCTCCATCTCTACCTCCTTCTCGGCAGATTTCATCTTGCCATGAATCTTACTCAATTTGAATTCCGGGAATGCCTGTTTCAGCGTTTCGTAACCTTCTTCCAGGTTCTTCAGGTCGCTCTTCTCGCTTTCCTTGATCAGCGGAAAGACGATATATACCTGTCTGCCGAGATTAATCTGGCGGCGGATGCTCTGATAGAGACTGGTGAGTTGGGTATCAAACTTATGTAGCGTCTGTATCGGTTTTCTGCCCGGTGGCAGTTCATCAATCACGCTCACGTCCAGGTCACCATAAATGGTCATGGCGAGGGTGCGGGGGATAGGAGTGGCGGTCATCACGAGGATATGAGGCGGATTCTCGCTCTTGTTCCACAACTTGGCTCTCTGCGCCACACCGAAGCGATGCTGCTCATCGATGACGGCTACGCCTAATCTTCTGAAAACCACCGGGTCTTCGAGGATGGCATGGGTGCCTACCAGAATCTGGATGTCGCCCGTAGCCAGGTCGGCAAGAATCTTTTCTCTCTTCTTTCCCTTTACGATGCCTGTGAGCAGTTCTACCCGGATATCCATTCCCTGCAGGAAGTCGCAGATAGTTTGCAGATGCTGCTCGGCAAGAATTTCGGTAGGTGCCATCATACATGCCTGATAACCGTTATCCAGCGCAATGAGCATGGTCATGAGAGCCACGAGCGTCTTGCCCGAACCTACATCACCCTGCAGAAGACGGTTCATCTGTCTGCCGCTGCACATATCGGCTCTGATTTCATGCATCACCCGTTTCTGTGCTCCTGTCAGTTCGAAAGGCAGATGATGGGCATAGAACCCGTTGAAGATGTCAGCGATGCGGTTGAAGACATAGCCCCTGAACTTGCGGCGCTGGTCGGTGGCATACCTTATTATATTAAGCTGCACATAGAAGAGTTCCTCAAATTTAAGGCGTACCTGTGCTTTCTGCATCTCCTGATGGGAATGCGGATAATGAATCATGCGGATGGCTGCATCGCGCGAAACCAGATGCAGGCGGTCTACGATATGGCTTGGCAGCGTTTCGGGAAGAGGAGGAAGGATGGTGACCAGCTGCTTGGTCATCTTCTCTATGGAACGTGAGGTGTAGCCGCGCTTTCTCAGGTTCTCGGTAAGCGAGTAGTAGGGCTGCATGCCCATCTCTGAAATCTGGAGATTGGTGGCATCGTCCATATCGGGATGGGTAAACTGGAATCTACCGTTGAAGATGGTTGGCTTTCCGAAAACGAGATATTCGGTTCCCACCTTATAGGTCTTCATGATGTATTGGGCGCCGCGATACCAGATGAGGTCAGCCACACCGTAGCCGTCTGAGAAATGGGCTACCAGCAGCTTGTTGCGCTTACCGGTATCAATCTCATCGTAGCTGAGTATCTTGCCTTTGAGTTGTACAAAGGGCATGTCGGCATTGAGTTCACTGATGTGGAAGACCTTGGAGCGGTCTACATATTTATAAGGATAGTATTCCAGCAGGTCACTATAAGAGTTGATGCCGAGCTCCTTGCTCAGTATCTCTTTCTTCTTGGGTCCTACCCCTGGCAGGAACATGATGTCTTGGTCTAAAATACTATTCATAATGATGCAAAAGTACAACATTATGGCAAAACAGCCAAAATGTTTAACGCTTTTTTTCCGCAATTGTGGCTTTTTTATTTGTTTATATTGATTTTTCTTCGTACCTTCGCACCGAATAAGATTAAAACTTTCATGAATAGTAAGAAAAGATATATGGTGATAGCTTTGCTGGCGCTTCTGGTTGTGTCGGCAATGGCATATAATGACGAGGCTAAGCCTTGGACCTTCTGGAACTGGAAGTATGGCTCCGTTTCCAGACCGGGTATTCATGCCGATCTGACGGGTATGAAGAATGTAGGTATGGGCGGTATCTGGCTGATGCCGGTACGTGAAGCCGGCGAGTGTCTGGAATCTCAGGACGGGGTGGCACAGCTGTCGCCTGAGTTCTGGAAGATGATGGATTATTCCTTCCAGCTAGCCGACTCTCTCGATTTTGATATGGGCATCCATGTCTTGCCTGGCAATCCGCTTGTCCTCCCTGCTGAATCGATGCAGAAGGTTGTCTGGACCGATACCATCGTGAAGGGCGGAAAGAAGATTGAAGGCTTGCAGATGTGGCAGCCCGAGAGTTATAAGGACGGAAAGATGCAGTCTGCCGGAAACGAAGGTGGATATTATCAGGATATTGCTGCTTTTGCCATCCGCTTTAAAGGGAAAATGGGTCCTGCCTGGCGCAACGCAACCGATTCGGCTGCCCGGAGCGAGGCGGTGCCGATGACTGATGTGCTCCCCTTGAAAATGGAAGGGGGAATGGTGATGGGTGTCATGGTGAATGGTATCTTGCAGAATAAGTTGCCTAAGGGCTCCTGGTGCCTGTTGCGGATGGGACATACCTCAACGGGACAGACTCATGCAACGGATGGGAAAGGTATGGGACTTGAGGTGGACAGATTCTCACCGGCAGCTGTAAAGAAGCTTTTCGATTCCTGGTATGCGCCGTTACTGAACCGTCCGCATGGCGATGTGGTGTCGTATCTGTATATCGACCCGAGAGAGTGGGGCAGCCAGAACTGGGGCTGTCAGTTTGCCGAAGAATTCAAGGTGCGCCGCGGCTATGATCTCATCCCCTATCTTCCTGTCATGGCAGGTGTCCCGCTGGAGTCGGCTTCCCGATACGAACAGGTACAGAATGATATCCGTCTCACCATCGGGGAACTGGTAAAGGAGAAGTTCTTCCAGACCGTCACCCGTCTGGCAGAAGAACAGTATGTTGAGGTTTCTTGTGAGCCTATCCCGCGTACCGATCATCCTGACGATATGTTCCGTGCCGTAAGCAGAGCCCATATCTATAATGAAAATCCGGTCCAGGCTGTGGCTTGTACAGGAAACTATGGCGCACAGAACGGAACGCCCGCCTTGCTCAAACCTTTGATAGACCGCCACCTGGCGCTTGGCATCAACAGGTTCATTTTCCAGCATGATATTGTCCGGCATCCAGAGGCTCGAGGTTTCATGGATTACATCACCATGTGTCAGCATTATCTGCAGCAGGGCAGACCGGTGGTTGATATCGCTGTGTTTCATCCTTCGGAAAACCCCGAACAGAAGAACAGCTATCGTGCCCCTCGTGGTTACAAATACGATTTGATTAACAAGGATGCCTTGCTGAAATGGAATTTCGAATACAGTCCGAAAGGTAAACTGCCTGGAAATCAGGATTATCGCATCCTCGTGGTTTCGCATCCGGATAGCTCTCTCTCTGCTGAGATAAAAGCGAAACTGGAGGAATTGCGTGAGGAAGGCATCGTCATCATCGACAAGCCTTATCAGGCGAAGAACTTCTCGCAGTATGGCATCGATCCGGATGTCATACTGCCTGAGAATATGGATTATGCCCACCGTCTGGTTCTGGAGGCAACGGGCAGGAAGGATATCTATTTCCTGATTAATCAGGAGAATAAGGAGCGCCAGATTACGGCAACCTTCCGTACCGGTACTTCCAGAATCCGCCAGATAGTGAACTTGAACTTGCCAGCTTATGGCTCAGTCTTCGTCATCCTGTCTAACAGGGATGACATGCAGATTATCAGCCCAGCAAAGCTTCCGCTACCTTGATGTCGAATGGAGTGGTAATCTTGATGTTCTCACGGTTACCCTCTACCATTGCAACCTGACAGCCAAGACTTTCTACCACCGAAGCATCATCGGTAAACTGTTCCTTGTATTCCTGATTGAAAGCCTGCTTTGCCAGACCGATGTCGAAGGTCTGGGGAGTCTGCACTACGCGGTAATCGCTGCGCAGTACGTTCTTTCCGCCTCCGTGCTGGTCGATATAGCGCAGGGTGTCGGTTACGGCATATACAGGGATGGCTGCATATTCTTCGCGAGCCGTCTCGAAACATTCCTCGATGACTTCTTTAGATACGAATGGGCGCACGCCATCGTGAATACCCACTACGCCATCTTCATCATCAGGAATGAGTGCCAGTCCGTTTTTGGATGACTGGAAACGGGTGTCGCCACCATTGGCTATCTGGTGCTTGATGCTGAAATGATGCTCCTCGCAGAGCTGGTGCCAGTATGCCTGCTGACTCTCCGGCAGAACCAGGATGATGTTCAATGCAGGGTCATATTCATGAAAACGCTCTATGGTGCGCATCAGGATAGGCTTGCCCGCTACCGGCAAGAACTGTTTTGGAATCTCACTTCCCATGCGGAGGCCTTTGCCTCCGGCTACTATGATTACGTAATCCATTTTTTTAATGAAGAGTTAAAAGTGAAGAGTGAAGAATTCTAATTCTGCCTTTCTTCACTCATTGTTATTATTTGCTCTGCATGAGATGATCATACATCATGCCATCCTGCAGGGCAGCTACGGTTTCCTTGCTTACGAAATAGCTCAATATCTTATAGGCGTATGGGAGGGTTGCGGCAGGACCTTCGCCCGTAATCACGTTGCCGTCTTCCTGGAAGAGGGTGGCGGTATATTCGGTGTTCTCGCCGAAATACTGCTCGAAACCAGGATAACAGGTAGCCTTCTTTCCTTCGAGGATGCCTGTGCTTGCCAGAACCATTGGGGCTGCGCAGATGGCACCGATTCGCTTGCCAGCCTTGTGCTGTGCGATGAGCGCCTGGCGCACACCTTCGTGCTCGTTCAGGTTTGTACTGCCTGGCATTCCGCCTGGAATCATCAGCATGTCAGCATCTTCAAAGTTGGCAATATCCTCAAACTTCAGGTCAGCCTTGATGGTAACACCATGCGATGTTTCTACCCATTCAGTACCCGTTACACTTACAGTCTTGATGTCTACACCACCTCTGCGGAGGATGTCAACCGGAGCCAATCCTTCGATTTCCTCGAAGCCATTGGCAAGAAATTCATATACCTTAGCCATAATTTATTTGTTTTTTGTCTTGTTATTCAAATAATATGATTACCTTTGCAAAAGTAAGAATAATTATTGAAATAACAAAATAAATGGCACAGCAACATTTAAAATTTGCAATATTTGGTAATGAATACCAGGCTAAGAAGTCGGCTTCGATAGAGAAAATCCTTCTTTATCTCGAAAAGAAGGAGGCTGAAGTTTATGTGGAGAATGCTTATTACGAGTTTCTTACCCGCGACCAGCATCTCGATGTGAAGGCGGCTGGGGTGTTCGAGGATTACAACTTTGATGTGGATTACGTCATCTCTATGGGGGGTGACGGTACCTTCCTGAAGGCAGCGAGCCGTGTGGGAGCTAAGGGTACGCCTATCATCGGTGTGAATATGGGCCGGTTGGGCTTCCTTGCCGATGTGCTGCCTAGTGAGATAGAGTCGGCGCTGGACAGTCTTTATGCCGGTGAATGCCTGATAGAGGAGCATGCGGTGATTCAGGTGGAGGCAGAAGGTGGCATACTTGCCGGCAATCCGTTCGCCCTCAACGATATCGCCGTACTGAAGCGTGATGATGCTTCGATGATTTCCATCCGTACGCAGGTTGATGGCGAATTTCTTGTTACCTATCAGGCTGATGGACTGATTGTTACCACGCCAACCGGTTCTACGGCATACAATCTATCTAATGGCGGTCCTATCATCATTCCGCAGAGTGGCAGCATCTGTCTTACTCCGGTGGCTCCTCACAGTCTGAACATCCGTCCTATCGTCATCAACGATACGGCTGTCATCACGCTCGATATCGAGAGTCGCAGCCACAACTATCTGGTAGCCATTGATGGTCGTAGTGAGCGTATGACGGAGGAAACCCGCCTCATCATCCGCAAGGCTCCTCATAGCATCAAGATTGTGAAGCAGCGCAACCAGCGTTATTTCTCTACCCTGAGAGAGAAACTGATGTGGGGGGCTGACCAGCGCGAAAGATAAGTAGAATAAGAAAGATAATATAGAATAAGAAAAGAGGTATATCCCGAAGACGAATCTTGGGTATACCTCTTTTTCCTAACCTAAAACAACTAACTAATAATTTTGTTCACACAAAACTAAACCTAAAAACATAAACCTTAATAAACCTAAAAACTTAAAAACTTAAAACTGAAAAACTTAAACTAAAAACTGAAACTATTCTTTGAACTTATTTGTTGTATTCTGCTGTAACATCCTTCACTTTATATTTCTTACCTTCTTTGGATGTTTCGATTTCGAAGTAAGCCGTACTGGTGAGACCTGTTATATCTACAGTCTGCGGCTTATCTGTACCTGTACTATTGAATATGACATTTACCACCTCGGTTGCATTATCAATGCTGACTTCCTTGTAGTACCATGTCTTTCCACCGATGGTCTTTGTTTCTGTCATCTTTTCACCAGGCCACTCAACAGATGCTGCTTTCTTCCATGTATAGCAGTATAATGGATTCCAGTTCACAGCATCGGCATTCACATAAACCATAAATTTATATGCCTTGAACTTCTCAATCGTATATTGATGTGTGGCGATATTTCTAACTTCACCATTCACAAGCAATCCAACCTTCAAGGTACAAGTACCATTGATGCTGATTTCCTTACCACTTTCTACAGTTGTGCTCTTTGCAGTAGGGGTAGAGCCGTCCAAGGTATAAACCAATTTAGCTCCCTCTGTCTGGCTGACTGCAGTAAGTGTGGTCTTGAAACCTTCCTCGTATGAGCCGGAAGGCACGTCGGTCCAAGAGGTTTCTGCATCATTAGAGAGGAAATAGGCATAGTGATAACCAGAAAGAATCTTTGTATAGCCTGTTTCTCCTGCATATCCTGCTGCATCATTACCTACAGCCACAAGAAGTTTGTGCTTAGTACCAGTAACCTCGTTCACATAAAGAGTTTTCTTGCTCTGCTTGTTGGCATAATTGCTCATATTAGTGATGCCTGCATATTTGCGGGCTGCAATCATCTCCTTTATCTCAGATTTATAAGCATTCCAGTGTGGCTGGAAGATACATGGTGTGCCTGGCATGGCGAGCATATAGGCATTGGCTGCTATGGTATCTTTGCGCAGAGGGTCGTTCTGTCCTGTTTCAGAGCGATACTGGGTATCATGATTCTCGACGAAAGTAACTGCATAACGACGATAATTTGCATCGTGCATAAGATTGTCGTTACTGTTGAGCTTTGACCAGTCTGAAGATGTTGTCACCTTTCCGTTAGCCGCTCCGTTTACGGCATCGCGTACGTTATAACGGAACTGGAAGTCGAAGGCTGCGCTCTTCTTGTTAGTTCTGTTTATCCAACTTTCTATCTTTTCGTTACCATCCCAGTATTCACCTACAGAGTATTCTACACCTGTGGCATCATTATAGTCGGCAACATGGCTACCATCGAAACCTTTCACCATATCATAGCGGAAACCGGTGTAACCCAAATCATCCTTCAGATATTTCAGATACGCTTTGATCACCTTCTGCACATTTTCGCTCTTGTGGTCGATGTCACGGCAACCTCCAAAGTCGGTTCCCTCATCATTGTTCTGGCTGAGGCTTACCCCGTCTGTGGCAGCCTGGGTTGCTGTAGTTCCGCCATCATCATTCTTGCAGATGTCTGTAGATTGCATCTGGTAGGTCACTCCCTTGTAGGTTTCAGCAGGGAAATTATACCAGCCCTCCGTATTGCGGTGGTTGATGACTACATCAGCAATAGCACCTATACCAGCGGCTTTAAACTTAGTAATCAGACTTCTGAGCTCAGCCTCAGATCCGAAAGAAGAGTTCTGATTAAAATAGTAATATGGCATATAACCCATCACCTGAGTGGTCTCCAAACATTTTCCGCTTTGTGGAAGCCAAACGAGGTCGATATAACCTTTCAGCTCATCAGCCTGCTTCTCTAAGACCTTCCATTGTGATTCATTATAAGAATCCCAAGAGAATCCTTGCAGCATAACGCCGCTATAATCGCTAGCCCAGCCTTGCGAATTGAGACTTGGTTCAGGCTCAGGTTCAGGACTTGGGGTAGGCGCTGGCGTTGGCTCAGGATCTGGAAGATCAGGGTCATTGCTGCTAGAGCATGCTCCAAGTGTGAGTGCCATTGCGGCAAGGAGTGTAAGGTATATCTTCTTCATAATTATCATTGTATCTTGTGATTATTATTTTATGTTTAATTGCAAGTTGTATTGTTATACGTTGGCAAAGTTACGATTTATTTCATTAGCTTGTTCAAAAATTGATGCAAATCAAGCAAATAAATTGTGCAAACGTTTGCATTTACTAATAAAGTTGTTTCTTTAGGTACGTCTTTAGGTACTTTAACTTGAAAGACTTGATGAAGATATATTTTGCTTATAATTTTGCACAGATGAAACAGTAAAGATTATGGCGAAAAAGAGAACTAAAACAAAAGCAAAGGAACCCATCAAGATTTGGGTGAAACCTTTGAAGAGTGGCAACAAGGCAATCTATCTGCGTACTTACCAAGCTGGAAGCAAGGGTAGAGGCTATACCTACGAGCGGTTGAAGGGATTGGTGCTGGTAGATGACAAAAGAGGAAGCGACAAGGAGGCTAAGGCAAAGAATGAAGCTACTTTGCGCACCGCTATGCTCATCCGATGTGAGCGGATCAGGGAGTGGAGTATGAGCTACGGTAACTATCAGCGAGAGATGGTGACTAAGGATATGCTCTTAAAAGACTGGATGCTGCTATATGCTGATCAAAAAAGACAGCAGGGACAGAGCGGCAGTCATGCTGCCAACATCCAGCATGCCCTCTTGCATTTGATAAGATACAAGGGTGAGAATATTCGCATGGCACAACTGGACAAGGTGTATTGCGAAGGCTTGGTACAGTATCTGGCTCATGCCAAGACCATTGGTACGGATGTGCCCAAGCGGGGCGAACATCATGAGAAAGACTTGGCGAAGGGTACGGCACGCCTCTATTACAATACGTTTGTTACTGCATTGAATGAGGCGGTGAGAGAAGGTATCATACCTGAGAATCCCACCAAACTACTGAAGAAAGAAGAGAAAAAGCTGATTGGTCAGGGAGAGAGCCGACGCTGCTATCTCAGCATCGAGGAAATCAGATTGTTGATGGCTACTCCTTGCAAGGATGAAACCGTGAAGCAAGCTTTCCTCTTCGCTTGCTTCTGTGGTTTGCGCATCAGTGATGTCAGGACATTGCGATGGGCAGATATCGGAAAAGGTACGGAGGGATACTATATTAGCAAGTTGATGGTGAAGACCCGTCATGTGCTAACGGTACCCTTGTCGGAGAATGCTTTGTCGTGGATGCCAGCAAGAGGACAGGCAAGGGCTGATAACAAGGTATTTGAGCTGCCATCGTTCTTCTCGGTCAACTATCGATTGAAGCAATGGGCTAGGGAGGCAGGCATTGACAAGCCAGTTACTTTTCATGTATCTCGTCATACCTTTGCCACCACCTTGCTCACGATGGGAGTGGACCTCTATACCACCAGCAAACTGTTGGGACATCAAAACATCATAACCACGCAAGTATATGCCGAGATAGTGAACAGAAAGAAGGTTGAAGCGGTGAACCTTTTGGACCAAATCAAGCCTCTTTAGGTACGCTTTTAGGTACATGATGCTTTCAGAAACTTGAAGGAGAGGGCAAGTTGCAAACTTAAAAATCAAGCAAATGATGAAGCAGGTTAAAATTAAATTGCCTCTCAGAGCGTTGACCCTAGCAAGCGGTCTGCTTCTGACGGTGAGTTCCTTTGCGCAGAGTAATGCAATTAAGGGACATGTGAAGGATGCTTCTGGTGAGCCTATCATGGGTGCTACCATTACAGTTAACGGTAAAGCAGTGGGCATTACCGACATGGATGGTAACTTCTCAGTTGATGCAGCGCCAGGTGCCAATCTTACTTTCACCTATCTTGGAATGACACCAAAAACAATCAAAGCAACATCTAACATGATGATTACCTTGGTTGACGACCAGAAGTCTTTGAACGAGGTCGTTGTCATTGGTTATGGTCGCGCTAAGAAGAACGACTTGACTGGTTCTGTTACAGCTATCAAGCCAGATGAGATGTCAAAGGGTATCACAAGCAGTGCCTCAGATATGTTGGTAGGTAAGATTGCCGGTGTAGATGTACAGACTGGTGGCGGTCAGCCAGGTTCTGGCGCACAGATTCGTATCCGTGGTGGTGCCTCTCTGAATGCTTCTAATGACCCTCTCTATGTCATCGATGGTTTGGCTATTGATAATAACAATCTGAAGGGTACAAGTAACGTCTTGGCGATGATTAACCCTAACGATATCGAAAGCTTCACTGTATTGAAGGACGCTTCGGCAACCGCTATTTATGGTTCTCGTGCTTCTAATGGTGTCATCATCATCACCACCAAGAAGGGACGTGCAGGTCAGAGACCTACCGTTACCTACAATGGTGATGTTACCTTGTCAACCATCCAGAAGAAATATGAGGTGATGAATGCTGGCGAGTACAAGCAGGCTCTTACCAATTTAGGCATTGATACAAGTGCTTTGGGTACAGCCGACACAGACTGGCAGGACGAGATCTTCCGCACTGCCATCTCTACCAACCACAACATCAGCATACAGGGTGGCTTGAAGAATATGCCTTACCGTGTTGGCTTAGGTTTCGAAGACAACAACGGTATCGTTAAGACCAGCTGGATGAAGCGTTTCAACACTTCTGTCAATTTGGCTCCTTCCTTCCTCGACAAGCACTTGAACATCAACTTCACAGCGAAGTATATGTTCGAAAAGGACCGCTATGCCAATTTTGGTGATGCCATCGGTAATGCACTGACCATGGATCCTACACAGCCTGTTCGTGTAAACGATGAGATGTACAATACTGTAGGTGGATATTTCCAGTATCTGGACAACAAAGGCGACAAGATTACAGATCCTAACTGGACAAAGATAGCCAAGAGTCAGGTTCCTCAGAACCCTGTAGCTCTCCTCAACAACCAAAAGATGATAGCCAATACTAATGACATATCTTCAAACTTAGAGGTAGATTATAAGATTCATGGCTTCGAAGACTTGCATTTGCACGCTGCCATCGGTGCACAGTACACTGATGCCAAGCAACATGATGATATTAACAAGTATTCATCATCCAACAACTATTTTGGTTGGTATGGTACTGACCATCAATACAAATACAGCATCGAAGGAAAAGCTTTTGCTGAATATGCCCACAAGTTTGGTGTGCACGACATCGACATCATGGCAGGTGCTGAGCAGAGCCACTATCACAGAACAACCTATAACTTCGGAAGCGGTATCGATGAGTATTTGAGAGATACCAATCCAGAGTTAAAAGATGGAGAATGGAACTACGTGAATAACCCACAATATATGGCAAACACCATATATAAGAGTCACAACTCTTTGGTATCCTACTTCGGACGTTTCAACTATAACTTGCTGGATCGCTATTTGCTTACAGCAACCTTCCGTGCCGATGGTTCTTCTCGCTTCAGAGAGGGCAAGAAGTGGGGTTATTTCCCTGCAGCAGCCTTTGCCTGGAAGATCAACAACGAGTCTTTCTTGAAGAATGTAAAATGGATTGATGAGTTGAAGCTCCGCTTGGGTTGGGGTATGACAGGTCAGCAGAATGGTATTGACGACTTCTACTATACTCCTAAATATACCATCAGCGACACTTATGCACAGTATCCATTTGGTGACAAGTATTATCAGACCATGCGCCCAACAAGATACAACACTGAGCTGACATGGGAGAAGACTACAACTTACAATGGAGGTCTCGACTTCACCGCTCTCAATGGCCGTTTCGGCTTTAATGTAGATGGTTACTATCGTAAGACTACCGACCTTTTGGCAACCGTTGCCATTGCCGGTGGTACCAACTTTGGCGACCAACTCTTGAAGAACATCGGTTCTGTAGAAAACTATGGTGTAGAATTGGCATTCAATGTAAAACCTATCGTTACCAAGGACTTCTTGTGGGATGTAACCTACAACGTAGGATGGAACCACAATGAAATCACAGAGTTAGAGGCTGGTTTGCAAGACTGGGTTTGGACAGGTAGCAAGGTATCTCGTGGTAACAACACATTGGTACAGGTGAACAAGGTTGGCGAACCTCTCAATTCGTTCTATGTTTACCAGCAGGTTTACGACGAGAACGGCAAGCCTATTGAGGGACTGTATGTTGACCGTGATGGTAACGGCAAGATTGATAATGACGACCGTTATTGCTACAAGAGCCCAGCTCCTGATGTCATCATGGGTTTCACCACCAAGTTCATCTATAAGAACTGGGACTTCAGTGCAGCCTTCCATGCATCTATCGGCAACTATGTGTATTACGATTTCCTGAATTCAAAAGCTGAGTTGATGAAAATCAACGATACCAATCTCTTCAGAAACACAACTGCAGAGGCCGTCAATCTTGGCTTTAAGGGTACAACAGATCTCACCACCAATACCAGTGACTACTTTGTACGCAATGCTTCTTACCTGAAGTGCAGCAACATGACTTTGGGATATAGCTTCCCAGCATTGATCAAGGCAGGTGCAGAGAAGATTTGCAGCGGACGCATCTTCTTCACCGTACAGAACCCATTCATCATTACCAAGTACAAGGGTATCGACCCAGAGGTAAGCAGTGGTATCGACAGTAATCCTTACCCACGTCCAATAAGCTTCCAGCTTGGTTTGAATCTTAACTTCTAAAAATAAAAAAGGAGACAATTATGAAAAAAATATTTATAACGACTGCAATGGCGAGTGTTTTGTGCATGGGCTTTGTCTCTTGCGCAGACGAACTGAATATCAAGTCCATTGACCCACAGTCTACCCCAACATATACAGTAGAGGGTCTCTTGGCCAAGCAGTATGCTACCCTTGGTCTTACAGGACAGAAAGGTCCTGCTGGTTCAGCAGACTTGAGTTGCGATGAGGGTGAGAGCGGATTCATCCGTACCATTTTCAACCTGCAAGAGTTGATGACTGACGAGACAGCATGGGCATATCAGGCCGATAATGCCATCGCTCCTATCACCAATTTAAGTTGGAATAGCGGTAATGACCGTGTAAACTGGGCATACCAGCGTCTGATTTTCGACATCACCTTGTATAACCAATTTATTGCTGAGCAGACTGGCAAGTTAAGTGATGATCAGATTGCAGAAGTTCGCTTCCTCCGTGCACTGAACTACTATTATTTCCTTGACCTGTATCGCAGGGCTCCATTCAAGCTCACTTTCGACGATAGTCTCCCTACCGAGAAAAAGGGAAAGGATCTCTACGACTGGTTGGATAATGAGTTGACCACCATTGAGCCTCTGATGGCTGAGGTGGGCGATTATAATAACAGTGAGTATTTCGGACGTGCCGACCGTGGCGCAGCATACGCACTTCATGCCCGCTTGGCTCTTAACTCTGAAGTTTATACCGATGGTAAGGTGAAGGACTTCCAGAAGGCTATCGATTATTGCGACAAGATTATCAACAGCGGTAAATACGATCTTTGTCGTACAGAAAAGAATGGCTATAGCGGTTATCAGCAGTTGTTTATGGGCGACAATGACTGCAACCCAGAGGCTATGAAGGAAATCATCTTCCCTATCCGTCAGGATGGTTTGAAGGCCCGTGCGTATGCAGGTACCACTTACCTCGTATCGGCATCCACTATCGCTGGTATGCCTTATGCAAGCACAGGTGACCCATGGAAATGTATGTTTGCCCGCGAAGACTTGGTTAAGAAGTTCATCCCTGACGGGAAAATTCCTATGGCTACTGTTGATGATGTCTTGAAAAATCCTACAAAAGAAGAGGTGATTGCAAAAGATAGCGAGAAGAGTATCGGCACTGCTGACGTAATCGCAAAGGCTCAAGACGATCGTGCCCTGTTGTATATGGGTGTAGGTGGCTGCGAAGAAGGCAAAGTTCGTACTATCAATCCAGGTGAGAACATCACAGGTCCTCTGAATGGTGCATCTTTTGTAAAGTGGAGCAATCTCCATGCAGATGGTTCCACACAGCACGATCAGAACTATTCAGATACAGACTTCCCTATGTTCCGTTTGGCAGAAATCTATCTGACCCGTGCAGAGGCTAAGTACCGCCTCAATGGTAGCCAGGACGGTTTGGAAGACATCAAGAAGGTTCAGAATCGTGCCAATCGTACTGATTTGGCAGCAACTGTAAATGATCAGACTCTTATCGACGAATGGTGCCGTGAGTTCTACATGGAAGGTCGTCGCCGTTCAGACTTGGTTCGCTTTGGCTTGTTCACTGGTTCTAAGTATCTCTGGAGTTTCAAGGGTGGTGCAGAAAATGGCGCAGGTATTCCTGCATACTATGACGTCTATCCTATTCCAGACAATGAGATCAAAAACAATCCTAACATGAATCAGAACCCAAAATATTAATTGTTTGGAAACCAGATTTAATTAAAAGAAATCAATTATGAAAAAGATATTCAAATTCATGTTGCTGCCAGCATTGGTACTCCCTTTGCTCTTTACATCCTGTGATGAAGACAGAGACAGCAACCCTACATTGGACCTGAGTCATCTTGCAGAGGGATTTGTATTGAACACTCCTGCTCTTGCAGAAAACAATACCTACGACTTCTACAATGCAAAAAACTTGGTACTGACATGCTCTCAGCCAAATTATGGTGGAGTACCTTACCCTGTGAAGTATTATGCACAGGTTTCTATCGACCCTGCATTCGTCAGCGATCCTACAGTCACTCATAAAGAGTTGGCGACATACGCAGAGAATCCAAGCAGTTTGGATTTTAATGCATACGAAGCTAACAAAGCTGTTGTATCTCTCTTCCGGGCTGCCAATCCTGAAGCAAATATTCCAGAGAAGATGTCTATTTATATCCGCCTTCGTGCAGTCATTGGCGGTACTTTGAATCAAACCTTGGGCGAGACCTATTCAAATGTCATCACCTTGCCTTCTGTGAAGGCTACTATTCCTGACGCTAAGTTCACAGAAAACCTCTTCTTGACTGGAAGTTCTATCCAGAAGCCATGGGAGAGTTGGAAAACTATTCCTCAGGTATATGACATGGATGGCAATTACTATGGTATCATCTACGTGCCAGCTGGTGGCGAATTCAATTGGGGTACTGAGATCAATGACAAACTCGGCATCAACCAAATCAAGGAAATCAACGATGTAGCTGGTGCAGGTATCACTGCAGGTAACGACCAAAACCTCAAGGTAGCCAACGCAGGTTGGTACACTCTCCATTTCAAGGGTAAGATTTCCAAAGACAAGAAGAACATCAACTGGACACTGAATGTTTACAAAACTCAGGTTTGCCTGATTGGTGCTTGTATTGGTCAAACCGATTGGGGCTTTGCTAACGAAAATGCTCTGACACCTCCAGACGATCCAAGTGGTGATTGGGTTTCTCCTGCATTCGCTGCCGGCAGCGAACTTCGTGTTGCTGTCAAGGTCGGTGACATCGACTGGTATCGCACAGAGTTCTCTATTTACAAGGGCAACGTGTTCTGGCGTAAACATAATATTATAGACAGCTGGGCAAAGAACGTGGGTTCAGATTACTCTGTAACTACCACCCCTGGCAAGAAGTTGTATGTCAACTTTGATACAAATAAAGCTGAAGTTAAATAATTTAAGATGAAAGCAAAATGAAAAAGAAATTTTTATATAGCTTAGCAGTCTTGGCAAGTATTACACTTGCCAGCTGCAACGGCGACTACGATGATTGGGCTCAACCACAGCACAATCCAGAGGAAGAAGCCATCACGATTCCTGGCTTTACTGCAACACCAGTAGTTCAGGCCATCGACTTTGCCAATGTGACAACAGATAGTGTCAGCACCTTCACATTGAGCGAAGCAGCTCTTCCTGAAGGTTTTACACTTGAGAATGCTCGCTTAGAGATTATGCCTCAAGGAGAAGATAATGCAATCAAGAAAACCGTTAATTCAAGCATTGAGGGTAAGTCCGCTGTTGCAGATCTTTCAGAAGTAATAGTGTCTTATTATGGCAAGCGTCCTAAAGCTCACTCTTTTGTTACCCATGTTTATTTAAATGCGATGAAAAATGGTGATGCTGTTCTTATTGATGCTGGTGAATTTAACCTTGCGATGACTCCAAAGGCTCCGTTCATTGACTCAGGCTACTATATGGTTGGTCTAATGACAGATTGGAAATTGGATACCAATCTCAAATTCACTCACTCAGAAAAAGACGTTTATGAAGATCCAGTATTTACCCTCGTGTTTACTACTAAAGATGCCGATCAATACTGGAAGATCATTCCACAGGGTAATGTAGATACTGGTAATATTTGGGAAGTAGAAAACAATCCTAAGGGTGTTGTTGGTGTAGAAAACGACGGTGATGACGCAATGAGTGGTACACTTCTCACGACCACTTCAAAAGGTGGAAAGGCTAACGCTGGTAAGATTGCAAAGCCTGGTACCTATAAGATGACAATCAACATGATGGACTACACTTATTCCATCGAACAACTCGCATCAGAATATTATCTTGTTGGTAAATTACAGGGATGGTCTGACAAAGCTGAAGGCAAAACCTGTCTCATGTATGCAGAATCAGCTGTGGTTCAGAGCTATACAACTCAATGGAATAGTGATGCAAACCTGAAGATTTGGAAGGGCAGCGACTTTGGTACCTGGGACAACGCTTTTGGTACAGAGGTAGATGGTGATCAATCTGTAAAAGGCTCGTTGGCTGGAAGCAATGCTATAAAATGCCCGGAACCAGGCTCATTCTATACGTTCACAGCCGACTTCTCTACCATGACCTACAAGTGGACTAAGCTTAAGGATCAGAATCCTACCGAATTCGAACATGTCAGTCTTATCGGAGTTGGTGGCAATTGGGGGGACAATGACGACGTTGACATGACCCAGGTTACTCCTCACAACTGGTTTATCGAAACAACTCTCCCTGTAGGTGGTTTCAAGATTCGTGGTGATCATGATTGGAATAAAGGTGGAAACTGGGGCTACACAGCAGATCAGAAGTTCACTTCTACAGGTAAGTTGTTCAACGATGGTGGCAGCTCAGATATCAAGATTGCAACTGCAGGTAAATATCGCATCTTCTTCAACGATATTACTAACGAGTATGCTATCATTGCTGTTGCAGAATAAACATTTATTTTAATAATACATTATAGGCGGCTCTCAATTCCGGGAGTCGCCTATTTTTTTCGTTCTCCTCCCCCTTTTCAAGTATTTTTTCCCTAAAACCTTGGAAGTTACGAGGAAAAGTCGTATCTTTGCACCGAATAAGTACAACATTTATATTTTTGTGATTATGAGAACAGGCGACAAAGTATTAATATCTCCAGACTTGACACATGCCAAAGACTGGACACAGGGCGAAGTGATTGAAGTTGAGAACAATCCTTTCGTAGGAATTGTCATCTCCGCAAAAACCGCAGATGGGAACATCTTCTTTGGATACAAGGACTTATTTGAGCCAGCAAAGGAGGCAGTATGTACGCACTAGCATTTGATATGGTAATTTCTGATTTACAGAAATACTATGGCGAACCTTACAACAAGGCTTACTACGAAATAAAAGAGCTTCTAAAGAAAAATGGTTTCGAGTGGGTGCAAGGCAGTACATACATGACGATGAATGATGATTTGACTGCACTTGTAAAAACAGTTATGGAGCTTTCTAAAATAGAGTGGTTTAAGAAATCAGTCAGAGATCTAAGAGGATTCAAAGTTGAAAGTTGGTCGAACTTTACTGAATTGGTTAAAAACTCATAGAATAGGCGACTCTCCTCCAATCCGGGAGTCGCCTATTTTCTTTTTCTCCTCCCCCTTTTCAAGTATTTTTCCCTAAAACCTTGGAAGTTACGAGGAAAAGTCGTATCTTTGCATAAGAAAAGCTGCACTCGGCAAATTGAAAGCAAGCTTTCTTTGCGCTCGTTTGCATTTTCTTTGTCCCAAAATCCGTATGCCTTCTGTTAGAAGACCAAATTAAAACATTACTCTATGGATAGTTTGATACAATATAACAATGCTGTCAACGCTATAAAGACAGCCATACTTCAAGGACAATATGAAGCAGCCAAAGGTGTGAACCGCATACAACTTGCTTTATATTTTGCCATCGGAAAATATCTTTCACAACATACCCGCAAAGGAGTATGGGGCGAGGGCGCATTAGCATCCATCAGCGAACAACTTCGCAAGGAACTACCAGGTCTTCGAGGATTCTCGGAAACTCAAATGAAGGATATGAGACGTTTTTATGAAGCATGGAATATGCTTGACAGCAATTCGGCGGTTGCAACCGCCGAATTGTGCTTTGAGAATTCAGCGGTTGAACCGCTGAATTACAAAATAGTGAAAATCAGATAGATATATTCCATACTTTATCTATTTCTAATATTCCAGATTTTCCTGTTGAGGACTTCTTTAAAGTACCATTCACACACCACTCTGCCATCATTAGTGGACCAAAAGAAACTTCGGCACGCTTTTATTATATTCACCGCACTGTAGAGGAACATCTTTCCGTAAAGAAGCTCCGCCAACTTATAAAGGAGGATGCTTACCATAGCCAAGGACGCATGCCTAACAATTTTACCAGGACCATCAACAATCCTAGGGAAGCTCGACGTGCAGTAGAAATGTTCAAGGATGAATATCTACTTGACTTTATCAATGTAGAAGAGATTGGGGAACGCGAAAAAATAGATGTCGACGAACGAGTTGTAGAACAAAGCATCGTTCAGAACATCAAGAATTTCATCATGACCTTTGGCAGAGACTTTGCTTTCATCGGCAACCAATACCATTTGGAAATCTATGGTGTTGAACAATTCCCAGACCTGCTGTTTTTCAATCGAGAATTGAACGCTATGGTTTGCATAGAGCTAAAACTTGGCGAGTTTAAGACCTCTTATCTTGGGCAACTTTTTGGCTATCTCCAAATTCTCGACGACAAGGTGCGTAAGCCACACGAGAATCCGTCTATTGGAATCATTCTTTGCCAATCAGCAAACTACTCTTATGCAGAATATGCTGTTCGAGACTACAGCAAGCCGATGGGAGTTGCTACCTACAAGACGTTGGATGACATGCCTGAAAGGTTACGCAAGGCTTTGCCTGATATGAAGAAAATGATGGACTTGCTAAAAAACAAGGAAGAATAATATCCCCCTAAACATTTGGAGATTATTAGAAGATTAAAGAATAACATTCAATAGGCGGCTCTCAATTTCGGGAGTCGCCTATTTTCTTTTTCTCCTCCCCCTTTTCAAGTATTTTTTCCCTAAAACCTTGGAAGTTACGAGGAAAAGTCGTATCTTTGTCCCCGAATAGCTTAAAAAAAAGAAATTATGGGACATCAAGAAGATATTGTAAAAACAGAAAGTAAAATCATTGTCATCAGGGATACGCAAGTCATCCTTGACAGAGATGTTGCGGAATTGTATGGAGTAGAAACCAGAGATATAAACAAAGCGGTTAAAAATAACCCCAAAAAGTTTCCCCCTGGTTATATTATTGAACTGAATAGCAGCGAGAAACAGGAACTGGTGGAAAATTTCCACCGGTTCAATACCCTCAAGCATTCCACTGTTGCACCTCACGCATTTACTGAACAAGGACTTTATATGCTTGCCACAATTCTGAAAGGTGATTTAGCCATCAGTACAACCATTGCCATCATTGATACTTTCACTCAACTTCGCAAGTTGGCAAGAACTATAGATAAGGTGAATGAAGATGCAAAGGAGCATGGTATTTTACCAGACAAAGCAACAGAAGGTAAGATACAAGCTGCCATGAACGAAGTCTTCGCAGATAAGCTGCCATTAAAAATGCGCAGATTGACTTTTGGGGTAAATTTAGGAGTGCTGAAATTTTCTATAGAAACCAAAAGAGAATCCAAAGAATAAAACAATATAAAAAGGAGGAAAGAATATGAACATGTTTGAACAGATGCCATTCAGCGAGAAGTATCCAGTCTTCCGCAAGTTGGCAGAAATAGGCGACCTCCGCAAGCTCTCCCGAGAGGAACTCGAGCTTTATGACGAGGACATCAAGAATATGCGTGATATATATGCCACCAGAAAGTTTAGTGCTTCATTCTGCTACTTCAACCACTTCATTCTGCCAACGCAACCACTTCATTCAGCCAACAAAATTGACTCTTCCACCCAGCGAAGTCGAATCCATCACCCAGCGAAGTCGAATCTTCCACCCAGCGAAGTCGAATCCGTCACCCAGCGGAGTCGTATCCGTCACCTCAATGAAACGTATGAACTTGTGCAATGACGTGCATGATTCCATTTTCTTACTCCCAAAGCCGAATTCTTTAAAAGAAATTTTTTTCTCCAAATTAATGCCACATCTGCCACCTCGCACCTTAACCCACTGATTATAAACGAATAGCGGGTGGCAATAAGGGGTGTTTTTATTGTCACCTTATTGCCACCTGTTACCACGCCCCAAACCACCTGTAAACGATCTGATAAGATACTTTTTCGAACGAGGCTCATTTGATGGGAACCAGGATGCTTCTGAAATTACGTCCCGACGTATCTTTTGCTGCGTCGGGACGTAGCAAATGCTGCATCGGGACGTAATTTTCGTTTCCTCAGTTGGCTATGATTCCTCCTCTCACCAGCCATTTCGCAAAGAAGCGGTCGCTAACCAGATAGCCAGTCGGAGTCTTGCTTACCAGCTGCTTATCTACCAATGCCTTTAATGCCGTTTTCACGCTGCTCGTAGCTGGAAGATGGTGGGTGCTGATAAACTGCTGGCTCAACGGCGAAGATACCAAATGCTCACGAGCTATCGCCCCCAAAAGCATCTGCTGGTTCTCGGTTAGCCAGGCACAATAGTTCTGATAAGTCATCGCCTGCTCCTCAATCAGCTCCAGAATCACCTCATCTACCAGAGACTTCGTAATCTCGGAAGAAGCATGCTCGTAGATGCCATGCAATATCGACTGCACATACCAGGTTACACGATCAGACTGCTGATAAATATAAGAAAAGGTAGATTCATCTATCGACCTGTGCTGAGATGCCAACAAGCGATTGGCAAACTCCCGATACACCTGCTCCCCGATGCAAGGCAAAGACAACACCAGCGAACTCTGGAAGAAAGGTCGGTTTGCCGACAGAAACATCTCCTGCATCATGTGCTGCTGACTGCCCGAAAACACGAAATATACATTCGGCAAAAACTGGATATAAGAACGGATCATCGCCTCAACCCCATCCTCCGGATAACTTAATATCTGCTGAAACTCATCAATGGCAATGTAGCATCGCTTTCCCGATTGCTTCAAATACTCAAAGATTCGCTTCAAACTCTCCTTCCCTTCACTCGGTTTCAAGTCTAAAGAGAAAGAAGGAATGCCTGTCAATTCATCTATCGTCAGAGTAGGACGCCAGCTGCTGAAGAATTCCTGTACCTTCCGAAGAGCTGATTGGGAAACAGTATCCAGCTTTCCGATGATTTCAGAAGCCATCAGTTGCACCATCTGCTCCAGATTCTTGGTGGCAAAGATGTCGAGATAGAAACACTTCACTTCCGCGTATTGCTCCTCCATCTGATGGAATACATGATGAATTAATCCCGTCTTACCCATACGGCGTGGGGCAACCAACGTGATGTTACGTTCATTATGCAGCGAAGAAATCATTTTCTCCGTCTCTTTCTGGCGGTCGCAGAAATACTCTGCGCCCTTATAGCCATATACCACAAAAGGATTGTTCAATCTTGCCATATCTTGTTATCATTCATTATACAAACGTTCATTGCGCTTTTTACGCAACGCAAATTACGCAATAAAAAACGAGACCGCCAAATGTTTTCTAGTTTTTTAATAATAATTATCTCCTAAAGCCGCCTCTGATGTACAGACAACGGAATAAGCAAAAATACTTCACACAGCACTACTGCAGAAAGGTAAAGGCTGAAGCTGCTAGCCCAGGGCATAAAAAATCTGTGTAAATCTGTGAAATCCGTGGGACATAAAAAAACTCCCACAGATTTCACAGATTCACACAGATTCATTATCTTTACCCCCAGTTTTACATAAACGAAAAATTTTTTAAGCTATTTGGTGGCAAAGAAAATGCAAACGAGCGCAAAGAAAGCTTGCTTTCAATTTGCCGAGTGCAGCTTTTATTCTGCAAAGTTACGACTTTTCCTCGTAACTTCCAAGGTTTTAGGGAAAAAATACTTGAAAAGGGGGAGGAGAAAAAGAAAATAGGCGACTCCCGAAATTGAGAGCCGCCTATTGGTTATACTATTTTTATTATGATGAAACAGATGATTACTCTACTGTGCAGTAGATATTGTCATTTGTCTTTCTTGTAGGATACAACTTGATGGTGTTGCCAGCTACTGTAATGTTGTCACCACCTGCTGTCAGGTTGTTGTGGCTTCCACCGAGGTTGATGGCCCAATCACCATTTACGCGGAACTTCCAACCATCTGCTGTAACACCTGCATTTGTTGCCTCGAAGCAATACTCTTCAGCATTCCATGTCATTTTAGCGTCGCCATCCCAATTGTTGAAGCCACCAATCATACCCATGGTCTCAACCTTAGTGGCTGTGATAGTGCCTTCTGAAAGATTAACATCCATGTAGTAAACACCTTCGCCTGCATTTACGCCGATGTTGCCATTGTCGACACCGATAGCAGCTCCACCAAAGCTTACAAATGTACCTGCACCAATAGCGGTGTCCCAGTTTCCTTGCGCGCGCTGGAACTTGAACTCAAAGCCAGCAGCGTTAGGATCGGCCAAATAAACATAACCAGTGTATACGCCCTTTGCATCGTCTACGAGAGCAAGCTTCTGATCATTGGATTTCCAACCATCAGTGCTACCGATGAAGTAGATGAATGGATCGTAGTTAACCTCCTCTAAGGTATAAGAGTAGTCCATCATGTTGATGGTGAGCTTATACTTACCAGCCTTGGCAATCTTACCAGCCTTAGCGTCACCGTTGGTCAACAAACCTGTCATGCTGTCGTCGCCGTCAACCTTAGGACCTACTACGCCAGCAGCCCAGAAGTTACCAGCATCAACGTTCTTCTTAGGAATAATCTTCCAATACTGATTATCCTTGGTTGTCTCGAATGTGATGGTGAAAACAGGATCATCATATACATCCTTATCGCTGTGCTTGAATGCCTGCTTAGCACTTACAGTATTCCAACCATCAACGGCTGCGGCATCACCAACGGCTTCGACATTAAACATATCGCCTACGAGGTAATAGCCATCTTCAATAACTGGAGCCTCAGGAATAGCCTTAACCTGGAATGTTGCAGATGTAGCCATCTTCACGGCTGTTGAGCCATTGCTTACCCATGCATCAAGAGTAGCATCGATGTCGCGCTCTGTAGGACGCTTTCCCCACTTATCTACGATATAGCTTGTCAATTCAGCTGTTGCCATGTTGCCATCAGCATCAATGTCGAATGACTGACCGTCGAAGTTAATCTTATAATTAGGTGTATAAGCAGCGTCGGAAGAAGTAGGAGCAACAATGCTCGCTACTTTTACCTTCTCTGTCTTAACGTTAGCCAAGTTGATGACATCAACTGGAGTTACGCTACCGTCGCCGAATGATACAGCTTCCTCCTGAGGATTTGACTGTGGGTTACCCCAATCTGTGTAGTCCTCGGTACAAGATACCATAGACATCAGCAGGGTCATTCCCAATAATATTTTCTTAATCATAATTGTCTATACTTTAAGTGATTTACAATTTAACGATGCTGAATGCACCTGTGATGTCGTTGAATGAGATGACATACTTACCTTCTGCCAAACCGATGTTATGACCATTAGCCTCGCACTTACCATACATGTTGATAGCGCCATCTGCTGCACCATATCCCCAGTTGGTATCCCAAGAACCAGCAATCTTGAACTTGAAGCTTACTGTCTGTCCGGCAGGAACTTCCATCACATAGTACCAAGCGTGGTTTTCAACGCCCTCAGTGTTGTAAGGAAGCATTGGAGTGTCGCTCGCGAAATCGTCTAATGAGGTTGCAATCTGGATAGTACCATAGTTGGTTACATTACCCTCGTACTTCTCCATCTTGGCTGTATTGTCAGCAGTGTTGATTGTAATGGTGTAGTAACCGGCTTCAGCAGCAACGATATGACCACCGTCACCACCGCCATTACGATTTTCTATTGTGCCTTTTTTAGCGCTGATTTCGTTATTGAGTATGGCGTTCATACTGTAATCCCAGTTGAAGTCTGAAGGCAGAATCTTGAAACCAGCTCCGTCGCACTCGGCCTTGTCGTTGTAATCGCCGGTAAGGAAGTAGTTGGTGTATTCAATCTCACCAGCACCAGTCTTCTTGTCGTAAGAGAAGTTTGGCTTAAGGAACATAGGAAGTGCGTCTACTCCAATGTTCTTGTCGTTTGCCCACTTAGCGCCGAACATGTTACCTACAAGATACCACATTGTTGGAACAGCATCCTTCAGTTCAATATAGTACGGCTTTACTTTGAGCTTTACTGAGTTTGAAGCGACAGGGTTCAGACGGCTTGTGCCCTCAAGGATGTAAGCGTTAACACGAACGTACATCTCCTGCTCGGCAGGAACATTACCTTCAGTCCATTTAAGTATCTTTACCAATGCCTTGTCCATTTCTTCTGCAGAGGCAGAAATATTACATTTCTGTGTGGTGTTGCTAAGAACAGCGTAGTCTGGCACCTTTTCGCCACTCTCGTCTGCAGCAGCTTCATCAGTAGAAACTTTGAAGCTGTTGGTTGGAGATACCTGCACCTCGTAAGTTGCGTTGACAGGGGCATTTTCTGCTGTGTACTTAGGCTGTGACCATGTAAGGCCAAGTCCTGTGGAATGCTCCAAATCAATAGTCGCATTGGCATATTCTGGAGTATTCAACGTGAACTCCTTAGGCTGGATAAGCGTAGGGTTTGAGTCGTTGTCATCCGAACATGAAGCGAATAAGCTGATGATGCCGATAAGCAGAGCACCAATTATATATTTATTCTTCATATTGTGTTTTCTTTTATAATTCTATTATACTTTAGTTTTGAACCTCGTTGTATCCATCAATCTGTGTCAAGTTCTTGTTAGAACGAACCTCTGAAGATGGGAGAGGATATACATTATAGGTCTTGGTGAAGGTTGTACCATTAGTACTACCACCCTTAAGCTCCCATTTGTATGTAGCCTGAGTTCCACCAAACTGATTGAAACGAATCAAATCGGTACGGCGCAGACCCTCGCAATAAAGCTCGCGAGAACGCTCGTCAAGAACATCGTTAAGAGTGTAAGAAGGACGTACGGCAGCGTGGGCACGATTGCGGAGAGCGTCGATATAACCCTTAGCCTTAGCCGAACCCTCGCCATTGATGTGCATCTCTGCCTCTGCAGCATTGAGGTAAGCCTCTGCTACACGGAAGAGGAAGAAGTCTATATCTACGTTATAGCTGTCGTGAGGAGTACCACCATTAGAATAGTTGTTATTCCATTTTGGTGTTGCAATACCCTTGACGAACTTATCGTTAGCACCAATCTCCAAAGTACGATCGCCGTCACTATTGCCCTTACCCCAAAGGATAGCACGGTCGTCAACGTTCATAGCACGGATTTCGGAAGCTGACTTGTTTACAACAACTTTTGGATCGGTGAAGAACTTCTCTACGAATTGTGGACGAACACGCATACCTGACCATGTGTTGGCAGTAGTGGCAGCATCCTTACCTGTAACAGTCTGCATCGTAGCATCCCAAAGAGCAGCTACATAGAACATAGAACCACCCCATCCCTGAGTCTTTTCTCCATCTTGCATCAATGGGAGAAGAGCCTCGCAGCTTGCACCATTCGATCCATTGTCGCCCATGAAGAGCAGGTCGTATGGCTTGTAGCCATTAGCCTTAGCCTCATTAGACATCTTGCTGTCATCGAAGAGCTTATAGTCTGAATTGATAACCTTCTCGGCATATTCGAGAGCCTTATCCCAATATTGATTGTTCTGACCATCGTTATTGAGGTATGTACCAGCATTGAGGTACAGACGGCTTAAGAGCAACCAGCATGTGCCTTTATCAATGCGGCCATAGTCTGGGTCGCTGTCAGTCTCAGGCTTTGCTGCCAGCAAGTCTGGCTCTGCTGCAAGCAATTCGTCCTTTACCCAGTTGAACAGGAATTCACGGCCCATCTGAAGAAGCTCTGCGCGAGTGTAGCTCTTGCCTTCCTCAAAATTAGAGTTGTAAGCGTGGGCCTGACGCGGTGTCTCTACAGAAATCTTGTCAATGAATGTCGGGTCTCCAAAGAAGTCGAGCATCAAGAAATAGCTGTAGGCACGAAGTACACGTACCTCTGCATACTTAGTTTTATCCTCTTTGGCTGCGTCGAGGCTCAAGAAATGATTCTCGTAAGAGATGTTCGACATCAGACGATAGTAGAGGTTCTTCAGAGTAGCATTACCCGGATCTAACTTATTGTAGGCAACATCTGCGATACCGCCATCCGACCACCAGCAGACAGCTTCGTCGGTAGGTACCTCGTTGAAGTTGAACAGGTTGCGTAGAAGGGTTGACTTACCATTGTCGTCGATAGTGAAATCGGCATTACCGTCATTACCCTCCATGATAAGACCAGCATAGCACTTGCTGTATAAGCCCATAATATTAGGATTGGCATCAACAGTAGGGTCAATGTTTCCCTTGTTCAAGTCATCCATGCAAGAGCTCAAGCTTGCTGAAAGCAGAAGAGCTGCTGCTGGGGCAATTATTTTGAATTTATTGAGTTTCATATCGAAATCTATTTTAAATTGTTAGAAGTTAAGGTTCAGACCGAGCAGGAATGTGCGGCAACGAGGATAGATGTTGTCGTCCTTACCTGATGTTACTTCAGGGTCGATACCTTTATACTTGGTGATAGTAAATACGTTAGAGCATGAGGCGTAGATACGGCCAGAGATGCCCTTGTAGTTGCCACCCTTCAGCAGATTGTTGAAGTTATAGCCCAGTGTGATGTTGTCGCACTTCAAGAAGCTACCATTCTGAACGAAGTAGTCGGTAAGAGGATAGTTGTATGAAGTCCAGCCCAAATTTACAATATCCTTTGTGCTGTTTTTGTAATATCCCTTAGCACTACAAATTTCTTTCGTATTTATTGCACCCTCAGCGTATCCATTGTAGAGATAGTTTCCGAAGCTTGCACGGAAATTACTGCCGAGATCCCAGTTCTTGTATGCAACCTTGAAGCTGAAACCGCCTGTCCAAGGAGCCACGATATTCTTATAGAAGTATCTGTCGTTCTCGTCAATTGTACCATCGCCATTACGATCTACGTAGCAACCCATGATTGGACGTCCGCTCTCATCGTAAACCTGCTGGTAAACCAAGAATGAGTTGGCTGGCTTTCCTACCTTATGATAGGTGATAGCCTGATCCTGACCTACCTTCATACCTGCCTCTATCATATCACGACCACCAGCAAGTTCGGTAATCTCGTTCTTGTTGTAAGCAGCGTTGACGCTCAATTCTACAAACCAGTCCTTGGTCTGGATAGGACGACCTGTGATAGCTACCTCAAAACCCTTGTTTTCCAATGTACCTGCATTCATCAAGAGCGCATTGTCAAAGTTCTGACCTGCAGCGATGGTTGTTGTGCTGAGCAAGTCGGTTGTCTTGCGGATATAACCATCAAGGTTGATGGTGAGTCTCTGGTCGAACATACCATAGTCGAGACCTACGTTCCATGTAGTAGTCGTCTCCCAAGTCAATTCGTCATTGTAAGCCAATGGACGGTAGAGTATTCCTGGGTTGTTGGCAATACCACCGATTGGATAGAGGAAGTGATTACTTGTACTCTTCTTATAGGTAGCGGTGTAGTACTCTTTACCTGTATCCTGCTGACCGGTCTTACCCCAACCAAGTCGGAGTTTCAAGTCGCTGATAGCATCAACATCTTTCAGGAATTTTTCGTCTTTGATACGCCATGCGAAGGCTGCTGATGGGAAGAAACCCCAACGGTGTCCGTCTGCAAAGCGGCTTGAACCATCATAACGGGCAGTGAATGTAAGGAGGTAACGATCCAACAGAGAATAGTTGGCACGTCCATACCAGCTCACGAGGTAAGTCTGTCCCTTCCAGTTGCTTGTATCGTAAGACTTCACGGTTCCTGCAAGAGCTTCGCCCTTGTCGTTCTTACCTTCGTAGGTAGATGGATACATAGACTTGCTCCACTGGTCTCCCCAATATTTCATGTGGCTATACTCATAACCAGCCATGATGTCGAAGTGGTTAGCCTTGTTGAAGTCCTTGGTGTACTGAGCATAGGCAGTAGCTACAACGTTATACTTCTTCTCCTTATTTTCGCTGTTGCCACCATAGTAGAATCCGTATGTAGATTGTGGATTGTTGGTGTTGTACTCTCCACCAGTGCTATATTCTCCAGCTATGTTGGCGTGAAGATGAAGGTCTTCGAAACCATGTATCTTATAGTCTGCCTCTACATTACCTAAGAGAATATGCGCACTCTTGTAGAAATCGTAGTTTTCAACTTTTTCTACAGGGTTTGTTGGAGCATCGTCGTTGCGGTTATATGGGAATGTTGGGTCGTATGAAGTAGTAGGTAATGCCCACTGCCAATAGCCACCCCAGTTCTTGAATGTTTCGTCACTGCTCTTTACTGGGCGGGTAGGATCCATAGAGACAGCTGCGCCTACTGCATCCTGTCCACCTGGATTTGTTTTTGAGTAAGAATACTTACCGTTGACATTAATGTTAAGGTGCTTGTCGAACAATGATGGATTGATGTTGAAACCGGCAGTAACTCGCTTATAGTCAGAACCCTTCAGGATACCTTCCTGACCGGTATAACCAACGCTGACACGATAAGGCATTGACCATGATTTCTTGCTGATGCCACCTGTTAAACTTACATTATGCTCATGGCTGACAGCTGCACGGTAAATCTCATCCTGCCAGTCGGTATCGTATGTGCCGGCAGAATAATCTGGAGTTCCATCTTCATTGAACTTCTTCCAGCCTAAGCCTTTGTAGGCAGAAGAATCTTCACCATAATAGTTCTTGATGAAGTCTGTATATTCAGAAGCATTCATCACATCCATCTTCTTGGCAACAGTACTTACCGAAAGTGTACCATTGTAAGAAACCTGTGGCTTCTGACCGCTACGACCCTTCTTGGTGGTAATGATGATGACACCATTGGAACCGCGTGAACCGTAGATGGCAGTTGCTGAAGCATCCTTCAATACGGTAAAGCTCTCGATATCATTAGGGTTGACAAGAGACAGAGGGTTGTTCACACCCTTTGTGCTGTTGTTATCCATAGGCATACCATCGATAACAATCAGAGGGTTATTGCTTGCAGTAAGAGAAGCACCACCACGAATACGAATCTGTGCTCCATCACCAGGAGCACCCGTTGATGAGTTGACATTTACACCAGCAATTTTACCCTGAATCATATCCTGTGCGGAAGTAATGATACCATGGTTCTTCTCATCAGGCTTGATAGCTGTAACAGAACCAGTCAAGTCGTTCTTCTTAGCTACACCATAACCGATGACAACGATTTCGTTCAAAGACTTAGAGTCATCTTCCAAGGTAATGTTCATGTTACTAGATGCCTTCACTGTCTGCGGTGTCATACCCAGATAGGTGAATGTAATCTTGGCACCTGGCGCTGCATCAACTGAGAAGTTACCATCCATGTCGGTAATGCCCACTGCTTTACCGTTAACTGTAATGGTAGCACCCATGATAGGCTCACCAGAAGCATCCTTCACATGTCCCTTAATTGCATTACTCTGCGCAAAGGAACTCACCGTCAGAAGCAGACCGCTTGCTAGGGTCAACGCTCTGAGAGGCAATTTAATTTTAACCTGCTTCATCATTTGCTTGATTTTTAAGTTAATGAATTATATTTATTTATCTACTTTTTCTTCTTTTCTTCTTGGCTTAAGTTGTTGTCGTTCCTACTCAAAATGTCGTTCTGGCTCTTGTTTAGTCTTTCTGGCATCTTACTTATATTATATAAGGTAGGAATGGGGCGCTTGCCCATAAACTTGTCGTTTCTGTGTGCAAAATTAAGTTCTTTTCTCTTATGTTGTACTATTTTTATGTTAATTCCGTTATTTATTTTGTGCAAACGTTTGCACAGAATTTACTTGATTTATGTCAATGAATTCTGACCAATATTGAGGATATTTCGTAATTTTGCAGCACAACTAATAGCAATGGGCGATAAAGAAACAATAACAATGAAAGATATAGCTCGCGATCTGGGCGTAAGTGTTGCCACGGTGAGCCGAGCATTGAAGGACAGTTCTCGTATCAGTACTGCCCAAAAGGAGCGTATTCAGAAATACGCGCGTGAACATAACTTCTTTCCTAATTTCCTGGGTGAAGCTTTAAGACATAATAAGGTGAAGCCGATGAAGGTGATTGGAGTTATTGTACCTCAGGTGGTACACTATTACTTCATGTCGGTGCTTTCGGGTATAGAGGAAGAGGCTAGAGCCAGAGGTTACCGTGTGATGGTGGCGCAGAGTAACGAGCGTTACGATAAGGAGGTGGCCATCTGTGAAGACTTCTATCAGAACAAGGTTTGTGGCATCATCGTTTCACAGGCGAAGGATACCAAGCAGTATGACCATTTCGAAAAACTGCTGCAGAATGGGGTGCCGCTCATCTTCTATGATAGAATATGTACGGGCGTGAACTGCTCGCGAGTGGTGGTAGATGACTATATGGGTGCCTTTACTGCCGTTACCCACATGATTGATACGGGCTGCAAGAAGATTGCCTTCTACGGTTCGCCGATGAATCTGGAAATCTCCAAGAACCGATATAACGGTTATCATGATGCGCTGGTAAAGCATGGCTTGACGGAGAACCCTGACTGGGTGAAGATCTGCGATGACCGTGCCAGTGCCGAAGCAATAACGCCGGATATTCTGATAGAGGAAGATCGTCCGGATGCTTTCTTCGCCATCAATGATGATACGGCAATCGGCATTCTCTATACCGCCAAGCGCATGGGGTTCAAGGTGCCTGAAGAAATCAGCATCTGCGGATTCACCAATGGTGACCGTGCCAAGGCGTGCGACCCGATGCTTACTACGGTTGAGCAGCGAGGTGTAGCCGTAGGCGAGGAAGCTGCCAATATCCTGATTGGTCAGGTGGAAGGCTCCATCCCTAGAGATGAGGTGGAGAAGAGAGTGGTGAGAACACGACTCGTGGTGAGAGGAACAACAAGATAAAAATATAAAAACAATATAACGATGAAACAAAAACCTGATTTAAGTTTCTGGAAGCTCTGGAATTTGAGCTTCGGATTTTTCGGAGTACAGATTGCCTACGCCCTACAGAGCGCCAACATCTCCCGAATCTTTGCAACGTTGGGTGCTGACCCACACAACTTGAGTTATTTCTGGATTCTCCCTCCTCTGATGGGAATCCTGGTTCAGCCTATCGTGGGCACGTTGAGCGATAAGACGTGGTGCCGCTTCGGTCGCCGCATCCCTTATCTCTTTGTGGGTGCTACGATTGCCGTCCTGGTGATGTGCCTGCTGCCGAATGCCGGTTCGCTCGGACTGACCGTGAGCGGTGCGATGCTCTTCGGACTGATAGCGCTGATGTTCCTCGATACGAGCATCAACATGGCGATGCAGCCGTTCAAGATGCTGGTAGGCGATATGGTAAATGAAAAACAGAAAGCAAAGGCTTACTCTATCCAGAGTTTCCTCTGCAATGCCGGTTCTGTAGCCGGATATATCTTCCCATTCCTCTTTACCTTCCTCGGTATCAAAAATTATGCTGAGAAGGGTGTGGTTCCTGATTCTGTCATCTGGTCGTTCTATATCGGTGCGGCTATCCTGATTCTCTGTGTTATCTACACCACGATGAAGGTGAAGGAGTGGAATCCACAGCAGTATGCGGAGTATAATGAAGCGAAGAGTGAAGAGGAAAGAGTGAAGAATCCTAATGCTGAGGCTTCTGAAGACAAGGCCGGTTGGATTACTTTGCTGCGCAAGGCGCCATCTACCTTCTGGAAGGTGGGACTGGTTCAGTTCTTCTGCTGGGCTGGTTTCCTTTATCTCTGGAATTATTCTACGGGAGCCATCGCTGAAACCGTATGGAATACGACCGATCCTGCTTCTGAAGCATTCCAGGAGGCAGGCAACTGGGTGGGCATTCTCTTTGCAGTTCAGGCTGTAGGTAGTGTTATCTGGGCTGTGATTCTCCCTCTGTTTAAGAATACGAAGGTGGCATACGCTGTCAGTCTGGTTATCGGTGGTGTGGGTTTTGCCCTGATACCATTCCTGCATGACCAGTATCTGCAGTTTATTCCGTTCCTGATGATTGGTGCCGGTTGGGCAGCCATGCTGGCGATGCCTTTCACCTTTGTTACCAATGCTTTGCAGGGATATGGTCACATGGGTGCTTATCTCGGTCTGTTTAACGGAACTATCTGTATCCCTCAGATTGTGGCTGCCATCTGCGGTGGAACTGTCCTGAGTCTGGTGGGTTCTCATCAGAGCGATATGATGATTGTGGCAGGTATCCTGCTGATTGCGGGTGCGCTGTCTGTGAGTGTTATCAAGTATAAGAAATAGGTGTAAGTAACAGAGTGAACGATTAATTGATTGTTTCTACGGAGTGGGGAATGTGCAAACGTTTGCAAGGTTTGTGTGAGAAAAAATGCAAATTTCTGATACGTTTTTCATACGTTTTTCTTACCTTTGTAGCAGCAAATATAAATTATAACATTTTCAAGAGCCTTTAAGAGTCTTATGACAGTACAGTTTAATATTGAGTATAAAGCAATGTTCGGCGAACAGATCGTCGTAAACATTCAGACGGAGGAAGGTGAACTGAAACTTCCTCTTGAGACAACAGATGGTGAAAGATGGGCATGCGACTGGTGTGTTGAATCACCAGAAAAATCGTATACCTATTATTATAGTGTAGAACGTGAAGGAAAAGCAGTCAAGACCGAATGGCTTATGATTAAGCATCAGCTCGATGTAAATGCCAAGAAGGCTGCGGTTTATACCCTTTACGATCATTGGAAGGCTATGCCTGAGGATGCTTTCCTCTACAGCAGCGCCTTTACCGATTGCATCAATCATCAGGTTCCACAGGTGATGAAGCCGGAAACGGGCAGCAAGATTGTGCGTCTGATAGTCCGTGCTCCTCAGCTTCGCGATGGTGAGCGTCTGGGTGTATTGGGTGCAGATAAAGCTTTGGGTGCTTGGGATGTGCAGAAGATTCTTCCGATGACTCAGCATACCTATAATGAATGGGTGGCTGATATTGATGCGACTCATCTTGAGGACAGTCATCTGGAGTTTAAGTTCGTGGCTTTCAGAAATGCAAAGAACGAGCTTCTCTGGGAAAACAGCATGAACAGAACCGTGGATTTGCCGGAGATGAAGGCAGGTGAGTTGGTATCTTATGAACTCGACCAGGCTTCCTTCGCTCTGTATAACCGCAAACTTGCCGGAACGCAGGTGCCTGTATTCTCATTGCGTACCCGTAAGAGTGCCGGTATCGGTGACTTCGGTGACCTGAAGACCATGATTGATTTTGTGGCTTCTACCGGTCAGAAGGTGCTCCAGCTCCTTCCTATCAATGATACCACCATCACTCATACATGGACTGACAGTTATCCATACAGCTGCATCAGCGTCTTCGCTATTCATCCGCAGTATGCCGACCTCCATGCTCTCCCAGAGCTGAAGGATGCCAAGGCTCGTGCTGAGGCTGAGAAGACACGTGCTGAGTTGAACGCACTGGATAAGATAGATTACGAGAAAGTAAATGATTTCAAGATAAATTATTTGCGCCAAATCTTCAATCAGGAAGGTGGAAAGATGATGAAGACAGCCGAATATAAGGCTTTCTTCCAGGATACTGAACTGTGGCTGGTTCCTTACGCACAGTATTCATACCTGCGTGATAAGAATGGTACGGCTGATTTCAACCAGTGGCCAGATCATCAGGTATGGGATGAGGCTGAGCGCAAGGCGCTTGCCGACCCTAAGACTACTGCTTACAAGAACGTGGCGTTCTTCTATTTCGTACAGTTCGTACTGGACCGCCAGATGCAGGAGGCTCACGAGCATGCCAAGGCTAAGGGCGTTATTTTGAAGGGTGATATTCCAATCGGCGTAAACCGCAATGGTTGCGATGTATGGACGGAACCAAAATACTTCAACCTCAATGGTCAGGCGGGTGCTCCACCTGATGACTTCTCTGTCAATGGTCAGAACTGGGGATTCCCTACCTATAACTGGTTTGAGATGCTGAAGGATGGCTGCCAGTGGTGGAACCGCCGTTTCAAGAACATGGCAAGATATTTTGATGCTTACCGCATCGACCACGTATTGGGCTTCTTCCGTATCTGGGAGATTCCGGTACATAGCGTACATGGATTGCTCGGACAGTTTGCACCGGCGCTTGCCATGAGCCGTGAAGAGATAGAAAGCTATGGTTTGCACTTCCAGGAAGACCGTTTCACCCGTCCGTTCATTACCGATTGGGTATTGGACCGTATGTTCCATGAGCGTGCCGGCGAGGTAAAGGAGAAGTATCTCGACCGTCTGGATGACGAACGTTATCAGATGAAGCCTGAGGTAGATACCCAGCGCAAGGTAGAAGCACTCTTTGCTGACGCAACAGATGAGAAGGAACTCTGGCTGCGTGATGGCTTGTATGCCCTGATTAGTGATGTACTCTTCGTACGCGATCATACCAACCCTGGCGTCTTCCATCCACGTATCTCAGCCCAGCTCGACTTTATCTACGAGTCGCTCTATGATAATGACAAGGCTGCGTTCAACCGCCTTTACAACGACTATTTCTATCGCCGCAACAACCAGTTCTGGTATCAGGAGGCGATGAAAAAGTTGCCTAAACTGGTTCAGGCTACCCGCATGCTGGTTTGTGCCGAAGACCTCGGTATGGTGCCAGACTGTGTGCCTTGGGTAATGGACGAGTTGAAAATATTGAGTCTGGAACTCCAGAGCATGCCAAAGGATCCATCGGTTAAGTTCGGACATCTGAGCCGTAACCCATACCGTTCGGTATGTACCATTTCGAGCCATGATATGCCTACTCTGCGTATGTGGTGGGATGAGAATGTCCAGCGTACCCAGGAATATTACAATACGATGCTCTACCGTCAGGGACCAGCACCTCATCCACTCCCAGGCTGGTTGGCTAGTGACATCATCAGCCGCCATCTTACCTCTCCATCCATGCTCTGCATATTGAGCATCCAGGACTGGTTGGCTACCGATGAGGCTCTCCGTCTGCCAGATGCCGATGCCGAGCGTATCAATATCCCGGCTAACCCTAAGCATTACTGGCGTTACCGCATGCACCTCAACATAGAGGATCTGGCTGCAGACAAGCGTTTCGTGCAGAATATCACCGAAATGATTTCGCAGTCTGGAAGAGTCTAACTAACATGATTATATATACAGTGCAAACGTTTGCACACTCATTTGCAGAAAAATACCCTCCCAAAACGTGGAGGGTATTTTTGTTTTTTGTATCTTTGCACTATCTTAAGAATAAACAGATAATGATTGAGATAAACTAACGAAGATTCAAAAAAAGAATAAACAACAACTGAACAGTATGAAAAAACTGAATGTATTAGTGATGGGTCTCTTGCTTCCTATGTTGGCAGCGGCCCAGACCGTAAAGTCGCCTAACGGCAACGTCTCGGTAACATTCTCTTTGACCGAAAAGGGACAGCCTACCTATGAGATGAGCTATAAGGGAAAGACTGTATGCAAGCCATCCCACTTAGGATTGGAACTGGCTAAGGATAAACATGCCTCTAAGGGCATGGAGGAAACCAGCCTGATGGATGGTTTTACTGAAACCGGCAGCAAGACATCGACTTTCGATGAAACCTGGAAGCCGGTATGGGGCGAAACCGCTACCATCCGCAACCATTACAACGAGATGGAGGTAAACCTGAACCAGGCTGCTTCTAAGCGTAACATCACCATCCGTTTCCGTGTATATGATTATGGTATGGGCTTGCGCTATGAGTTTCCACAGCAGGAGAGTCTGAATTATTTTGTCATCCAGGAGGAGCATACCCAGTTTGCTATGGCAGGCAATCATACCGCTTACTGGATTCCTGGTGATTATGATACACAGGAGTATGATTACAACATTACTCCATTGACAGGCATTCGCCCAATTATTGCGAAAAACCGTGAAGCTTACAAGAGTAATTCATCTACCACCGTCTTCTCTGATACCGGTGTTCAGACCTCTCTCCAGATGAAGACCAAGGACGGACTCTACATCAACATCCATGAGGCTGCCTGCCTGGATTATCCTACCATGCACCTCAATCTGGATGAGAAAACATTGACATTCGAGTCTTGGCTCACTCCTGATGCTGTAGGCAGAAAGGGATTCATCCAGACACCATTCAATACCCCTTGGCGTACCGTGATGGTAAGTGATGATGCCCGTGATATGCTTTCATGCAAGTTGACATTGAACCTCAACGAGCCTTGCAAGATTAAGGATACATCCTGGATTCATCCTACCAAGTACTGCGGTGTATGGTGGAACATGATTGTGGGTACCAAGACCTGGAGCTATACCAACGATCTGCCATCTGTGCGTCTCGGCGTTACTGATTACAGCAAGTGCAAGCCTAACGGTACTCATGGTGCAACCAACGAGGAAGTGAAGCGCTACATCGACTTTGCAGCTAAGAACGGTTTGCAGGAGGTATTGGTAGAAGGCTGGAACGAAGGTTGGGAAGACTGGTTCGGTCATCAGAAGCTCGATGTTTTCGACTTCGTGACTCCATATCCTGACTTCGATATCAAGATGCTCAACGAATATGCTCACTCTAAGGGCGTGAAACTGATGATGCACCACGAGACATCTTCTGCAGCTCTCAACTACGAGCGCCACATGGAAGATGCCTTCAACCTGATGAACAAATATGGTTATGATGCCGTGAAGACCGGTTATGTGGGAGATATCATCCCAAGAGGTGAGTATCACTACAGCCAGTTGATGAACAATCACTACCAGCGTGTCATCGAGACCGCTGCCAAGCATCATATCATGGTAAATGCCCATGAGGCAACCCGTCCTACAGGTATCTGCCGCACCTGGCCTAACCTGGTTGGCAACGAGAGTGCACGTGGTACAGAGTATGAGGCATTTGGCGGTAACAAGTCTTATCATACCGTCATGTTGCCATTCACCCGTCTGCAGGGTGGTCCGATGGATTATACTCCTGGTATCTTCGAGACCAAACTTTCTGAGTGGAGCAACAATAAGAGTTATGTTCATACCACTCTCTGTGGTCAGCTTTCTCTCTATCTCGTAATGTACAGTCCTTTGCAGATGGCTGCCGATCTTCCAGAGCATTATGAGAAGTATGATGATGCCTTCCAGTTCATCCGCGACGTAGCTTGCGACTGGGATGACTCCAAGTATCTGGAGGCTGAGCCAGCCAAGTATATCACTGTAGCCCGCAAGGCAAAGGGAACCGACAACTGGTTTGTAGGCGGTAAGACTGATGCAGCCCGCACAGCCGTAGTAAAGCTCGACTTCCTGGATAAGGGCAAGAAGTATGCTTGCGCTATCTATCAGGACGGCAAGAATGCTGACTACGAGAAGAACCCTAAATCTTACAAGATTGTTCACAAGACTGTGAAGAAGGGTGATGTTTTGAAGATTAATGAAGCACGTGGTGGTGGTTTCGCCATCTCATTGCTCGCTAAATAAGCCTATAATTTCCGTATTTCCGTCCAACTGTCCGGTTGGTCGGAAATACGCTAAAAATGAGCGTAGATAATTTGTCACGGTTTTCTTCGCTCAGTTCGCTTTAATGTCTTGTATAACAATAACTTAGCAATATGAATATCCAAAAACTAATAATTGCAGCATTGACAGCAACCGTTTTACCAACTTCATTGAATGCCCAGCAGACATTCAATGAGATGATGTATTCCAAGGAGAAAACCATGTTTATCCTGAATGCTCCAACAGCCCAAAAGTCTTCTGTAACCCTCCGACTTTATAAGCAAGGTCAGGGAGGGAAGGCTTATAAAACGCTGAAAATGAAGAAGTTGGGTGATGAACGCTGGGAGGCTACAGTAAAGGGCGATCTCAAGGGAAAGTTCTATACCTTTGATATAGGCAAGGGTGAAACACCAGGTACATTTGCCAAAGCAGTAGGTGTGAACGGAAACCGTGGCGCCATCGTAGATTTGTATGATACCGATCCATCTGGATGGGATCAGGACGTGCGTCCTGCTCTGAAATCGCCAGCCGATCTCGTTGTCTATGAGCTTCACGTGCGTGATTTCTCCATTTCTCCTACATCCGGCTTGAAATATAAGGGTAAATATCTCGCCCTCACCGAGCCTAAGGCCATCGAATATCTCAAGAATCTGGGCATCAATGCCATCCACTTCCAGCCTGTATTCGATTTTGCTTCTATAGATGAGACCCGACTCGACAAACCACAGTTCAACTGGGGTTACGATCCGAAGAACTATAATGTGCCGGAAGGCAGTTACGCTACCGACCCTTATTCTCCAGCAACCCGCATCAAGGAGTTCAAGGAGATGGTGATGGCGCTGCATAAGGCAGGCATCCGAGTGATTTTCGATGCCGTATATAACCATACTTTCGATATCAACGGCAGCAATTTCCAGCGTACCTATCCTGATTATTATTATCGCAAGACCAAGGATGGTAAGTATTCTAACGGTTCAGGCTGTGGCAACGAGACTGCTTCTGAAAAGCCTCTCATGCGTCAGTTTATGCTGGAGAGCGTGAAATACTGGATAGACGAATATCATATCGATGGTTTCCGTTTCGACCTGATGGGCGTTCATGACATTGAAACCATGCAGGCTATCCGTGAGATGGTAAACCGCATCGATCCTAGCATCTATATTTATGGTGAGGGATGGAGTGCAGGCAGTTGTGCTTATCCTACCGAGAAACTGGCGGTGAAGGCGAATACCCAGCAGCTCAAGGGTATCGGTGCTTTCTGCGATGATATGCGCGATGCGCTCCGTGGTCCTTTCTCTGATGACCATAAGGGTGCGCTCCTGGCTGGTCTTACAGGTCAGGAGGAGAGTCTGAAGTTTGGTATCGTGGGTGGCATTGCTCATCCGCAGGTGGATATGACAAAGGTGAACTATGACAAGGAGCCTTGGACCAACAATCCTACCGAGCAGATTAGTTATGTAAGCTGCCACGACGATATGTGTCTGGTAGACCGTCTGAAGGCAAGCATCGCATCTCTTACCGACAAGAATATCCCTGAAGCAATACGTACTGCCGAGTTGCTCCGCATCGATAAGCTTGCGCAGACCTGCGTATTCACTTCACAGGGTGTTCCTTTCATCCTTGCCGGCGAAGAGATGCTCCGCGACAAGAAGGGAGTACACAACAGCTATAATTCTCCTGACAGCATCAACCAGTTTACCTGGACCAATCTGCAGAAATATCCGCAGGCGTTTGCTTATTACAAGAGTCTGATCCAGCTCCGCAAGAATCATCCGGCATTCCGTCTTTCAACAGGCGATAAGGTACGTCAGCATCTGGAGTTCCTGCCTTGTCAGCAGACTTGCCTCGTAGGTTTCCAGCTCAAGAATCTGGAGGGCATTGATGCCTGGAAGAACATCATCGTGATCTATAACTTCAATAAGGAGGCAAAGAAGATGCAGATTCCTGAGGGTAATTATACCGTGGCTTGCTGCAATGGTATAATCAATGAGGAAGGCTTAGGCTTTGTTTCGGGAAAGGAAGTTGAGGTTGCCCCTCAGTCAGCCCTGATACTTTATCAGAAATAGTTTATATATATAATAAGGTGTAATATGAAAAAGATAATAGCTTCTTTATTGCTTATGAGTAGTGCAATAAGTATGAATGCAGCGGTTAACGTGAACCGCATTGAACCTACCGACTGGTATGTGGGCATGAAAGATGCTTCACTCCAGCTGATGGTGTATGGCAAGGATATCAAGAATGCCGATGTAACGGTAGATTATCCGGGTGTGAAGGTAGATAGCATCGCCCGCCTTGATTCTCCTAATTATCTCCTGGTTTATCTTAACCTCGATGGGGCAAAGGCTGGTGAGATGACCCTCAACTTCAAGCAGGGCAAACAGTCGAAGAAGGTAAAGTATGTGTTGAAGAACCGTGAGATGGCGGGCGACAAGCGCATCGGTTTCTCTAATGAGGATGTGCTCTATATGCTGATGCCAGACCGTTTCGCCAACGGCAATCTGAAGAATGATGCCTTTAAGACGATGCGTGATAAGACCTGCAACCGTGCAGAGCCTAGTCTGCGACATGGTGGCGACCTGGAGGGAATCCGCCAGCACTTGGATTATTTTAACCAGTTGGGTGTTACCGCTCTGTGGTTTACCCCGGTTTTGGAGAACGACAGTCCAAGTAACGGCAAGAACAGCAGTTATCATGGTTATGCTACCACCAATTATTATCGTGTAGACCCACGTTTCGGAACCAATGCCGATTATAAGCAGCTGATAGATGAGGCTCACAAGAAAGGTTTGAAGATTGTGATGGATATGATTTTCAACCATTGCGGCTTCGAACATCCTTGGGTTGCCGATATGCCTTCAAAGGACTGGTTCAATAAACCAGAATGGCTGGCTCCTGAAAATCAGACTGCCGAGCATCAGAAGAACATCGGTACGGTGGATGGCGCTGCTAAGGTGAACGATAAGTATCTGCAGACCAGTTATAAGCTGACTCCTGTACTTGATCCATACGCCAGCAAGGTAGATCTCACAGAAACCGTAGACGGCTGGTTTGTTCCAACTATGCCTGACCTCAACCAGCGTAACCCACACGTTATCAAGTATCTGATTCAGAACAGCGAGTGGTGGATAGAGAGCGCTGGTATCGACGGCATCCGTATGGATACCTATCCTTATGCCGACCGCGATGCGATGGCACACTGGATGAAGGTGCTGGGCGAGGAGTATCCTCACTTCAATACCGTAGGCGAGACTTGGGTAACCGAGCCTGCCTATACTGCTGCCTGGCAGAAGGACAGCAAACTTTCTGAGAAGAACAGCTATCTGCCAACCGTTATGGATTTCGCTTTCTTCGACCGCATCAACAGTGCAAAGAAAGAGGAGACCGATGACTGGTGGAACGGCATGAACCGTCTCTACAACGTGTTCTGCTACGACTATCTCTATCCTAATCCAAAGAGCGTAATGGCATTCATCGAGAATCATGATACCGACCGTTTCCTGGGTGAAGGCAAGGATACCCTGGCTCTGAAGCAGGCGCTGTCATTGCTTCTTACCATCAATCGCACTCCTCAGCTCTATTATGGTACAGAGGTGCTGATGAACGGTACCAAGAGTGTAACCGATGGCAATGTACGCAAGGACTTCCCTGGCGGTTGGGCTGGTGACAAGCACAATGCCTTTACGGCAGAGGGCAGAACTCAGGCAGAGAACCAGATGTTCAACTGGCTCAGCAACCTGTTGCACTGGCGTCAGGGCAATGAAGTGATTACCAAGGGCAAGCAGACCCAGTTCTGTCCTCAGAAGGGTGTTTACGTAATTGCCCGCCAGTATAAGGGTAAGAATGTGATGACGGTTATCAACGGCAAGAACGAGGCAAACGAGCTGAATGTTTCCCGTTATGCTGAGATTATCGGTTCTCATGACAAGGCTACGGATGTTACAAACGGTCGCACTGTTCTTATCAACAAGAACGTGAAGCTCCGTCCTCGCCAGAGCATGATTCTTGAGTTCTAAAGACTTAGTATCAGTCACTTGATACTTTCATATCTCAGCAGGCTAACGCAGTTATCAGTGTTAGCCTGCTTTTTTTCATAAAAATATTCTTTCGTTTCAATTATTCTTTGTAAATTTGCAGCAGAGTTAACGAAATAGCTTTAGAATGATAGAAGAATTAGGCAAATGGCTGTTAGATATAGCAAAATATATTGTTACAGCTTATGTTTTAGTGAGAATGTTTGGTAATGATGATGGTTCGATTTGGACTTTAATAGGAGCAGTCTTTTTTGCAGCTCTTACGTTTGGGACAGGGTTATATCTTATCAGACGAAGTGAAAATAAAAAATAAGAAAGGTAAATAATATGGATTACGGATTATTAGGAATGTACTTGTTCCTTTCAGTTATAGCTATAGGCTCATTGGTTTATGTGAAGATAGAGGATCACAAAGAACAAAAAAAACAATAGCTATGAATTGGAATCTTTTTAGTATGTATATCGCTCTTGCTTTGTTAGGAGTTGGTATGGTCATCTATGCAAAAATAGAAGACAGGAAGAAAGGAAAATAATGATTAGAAGATACATTCTAACCTTTATAGCAGCATTGATCGTTACCTTGAGCAGTTGGGCGCAAGGTGGGTTGCCTAGTCGCTATAATGTAAGCTATCTCAATATGGCTGCAGGTATGCCGAATAATTTTGCTGATGATATCTTTCAGGACTCTTACGGCTTCGTATGGATCAGTACGCATGGTGGTGGACTGGTGCGCTACGATGGCTTCAATTTCATGAACTTCGGTTTGGGGGCTCCTGGTATCAGTCTGCGAAGCAACAGCTGCCGCAATACTTGCGAAGATCATTTCAAGCGCCTTTGGGTGGCTTTCGAAGAAGGTCCGCAGGTGCTCGACCTCAAAACGATGCAGCCTGTTGTTCCACCTTGTGAGAACAGCCAGGTAGAGGCAAAACTCAACAAAGTATTCAAGAACCTTTGCACCCGAACATATTGTGATGCAAAGGGCAATATATGGATGCTTTCTTTCAACCAGCTTACCCGTTTCGGCTTTAACGAAAAGGGCGAGGTGAACAGCGTCTTGTCCACATCCTATCCTTATAATGCTCCCGACCTCGGAATCTGTGATGTCTATCGCAGAGGAACGGTTGTATTATGCAACAATGGAGTGGTGAGCGAGTTTTCTGTGAAGAACAATCGGCTCGTAGCAAAGAATATCTCATCCCTGTTTCCTCCGCTCGAAGGCTGGTATGCCGGTGCCATCATCTCATATCATGGCAAGATATGGATGGGTACGAATCGCGGATTGTTTAATAGTGCAAAGCAGGAATTCCATTGCTCTGCTACCGACCATTCGCTCCAGCACGAAGTAGTGACGAGCCTTGCTGTTTCTCCAGATAACAAACTTCTGGTAGGAACGCTCTGTGGCGTAGATATCTTCAATGATAAGACCGGAGAGATAGAACATTGGAACACTGCTACGGCTGTGAATCCGCTGAGCAGCAACTTTATCAACAGTCTTTTCTCTAAGAACGGACAGATATGGGTAGGTTCTGAGACAGGTGGTGTTATCAAGTTGGCTCCACGTCAGCTGAATTTGGAATTCTATCGTCACGACCCCGCCACCCCGGGCAGTATCTCTCCTAATGCTGTCAATGCCATGTATGCGGCTGCCGACGGAACCCTGTGGGTAGGAACTGTAGAGGGAGGTCTCAATGCCTTGACTCCAGGCAGCATGAACTTTGTTCATTATACGGTGGCAAATTCCGGTTTGCCGCATAATACCGTCTCGGTTCTTGCAGCCGATAACCGCAATCAGCTCTGGATTGGTACCTGGGGAAGGGGCTTTGCTGTGATGAATCTCAGTCAGCCGGGCAAGATTATTCCTCTGGTGATAGATGCAAAGCATCAGCATTTACTTAACTTTGCCGGTGCCTTGGCTTACGATCCTATCAATGATGGTATGTGGCTCGGAACCAATGATGGTCTCTTCTTCTATGATATGAAGCGCCGCCAACTCATCGAACCTTTCAGGGGATGCCAGAATGTGCGCGGCTGCATTGGTTCTCTGATAACCCGAAAGGGCAAACTCCTGATGGGTTGTGTGCGGGGAATGGTAGAAGTCGACCTCAAGTCGCGTGCTCATGGCAAGGGCGATTTCGCTGTGACGTATCATCAGTATAAACTCGACAATCCGAAGAGTGGAGTCTTCGATAAGATATTGTCTTTCTGCCAGGCTAAGGATGGTAAGATATGGATGGGCAGTAACGGCTACGGTCTGTATTGCTATACCAGCGATAAAAACGGAAAGACTCAAGTGAAGTCGTATACCACCAATAACGGACTTGCCAACAATATCGTGAAGGGTATTGTAGAGGATAACCAGGGTATGTTGTGGATAGCTACCGATAACGGACTCTCTATCTTCAATCCGAAGACCGAGGCATTCTGCAGTTTCTCCCGTGAAGACGGTCTGATCAGTTCGCAGTTCTATTTCAATGGTGCCATCCGCAATGCCAAGGGCGAAATATTCCTGGGCACCGATGCGGGTATGATGGCTGTAAAGGGCATAAACCGTTCTGTGCATCAGACGGGTAAGTTGTGCTTTACCGAACTTCTGGTAGATAACCAGCCTGTCTTTGCCGGCAGTGATTATCTGGAAGAAGACATTTCTATTGCCAGAAAGTTGCGTATCCATGAGAGTGATAAGTCGTTCACCCTCTTTTTCTCAGCGCTCAATTATGGCTGCGAGACACAGGGCGTGTACCTTTATCGCATGAAGGGATACGAGAATGAGTGGGTTCAACTCAAGGCTGGTCAGCATAGTGTGCGTTATTCCACTCTGCCAGCTGGAGACTATAAGTTTGAGGTGAAATATATCCCATCTATCAATTCCGACAAGGAGCAGGTGATCTCTGTAGAAGTTCAGATTACTCCTTATTTCTGGAAGAGCTGGTGGTTTGTTACCCTTATTATAATAGGTATCATCGCCTTGCTCCAATATGCTTATGTGCGCCGTCTCAACAAGATGCGCGAAGAGGAAGTAGAGGCTCTGTACCGTCCTATCGAGGCAGCGATGAAGGAAAGTGATGAACCAGAAAAGCTGCAGAGTCGCATCCAGATGATTCTGCAGAACCAGAAGCGTTATCAGGACAGTCAGAAGAAGAGCATTGAGGCTGACAGGAAGATGGTAGAGGAGACTATGCGTCCATTCATGGAAGAAGTGATGGATGTGATGGAGAAGAATTACGATAATTCGGAGTTTGGTGTACAGGAACTGGCAGATGCCTTGGGTATATCCCGCAGTGTACTGAGCAAGAATCTCTCCAAGGAGACAGGCTTGCCAACAGCCCAGTTTATCCGCAACTACCGTCTCGACATCTCGCGCAAGATGATGGCAGATAAAACTTCCAACCGAAATATTACGGAGATAGCCTACCGTGTAGGCTTCAACGATCCCAAGTATTTCACCCGTTGCTTCACCAGGCAGTTTGGCATCTCGCCGACTGCATATAAGGATCAGTTGGATTCTCAGGGTTCAGATATGGCATAGTTCTCCTTGGATTCTTCGGAGAAATAATGTTCCTGGATGTGATAATTTGTTAAGTAAATAAAATAAAACTGAGGGGCTACTTGATATAAGTCAAGTAACCCCTTGTTTTGTATGTGTGGGTACACAACTGGTGGATAAGCACGTAATATCCTTAAAAATCCACTGTTTATGCGTTTTGTCCACCTATAAAACCCAATTGTCCACCCAAGATAATCCGGTTAATTGTACTTTTGCCACTGAAAAAGGATTTAAGAATTTTAAATAACCTATTTGAATAGTAAACAAACAACCTAAAGGCGTTAAGTTATGAAGTTAAGAAAAACTTTACTTTCGTTTGCTTGTGCTATCATGGTGGCATTAAGTTTCACTGCTTGTGGTGATGACTGGGGCCGACAGGATGATCCTGCTGGCGGACAGATTTACCCATCTAAGACAACAGTGGCAACTTATGACTTTGAGTATTCAGAAGAAAAACCTGAGTATTCAGACATGATAAGTCACGATGAGTCATGTGAGGTGACCAATGATGAGACCCTCGCAAGTAATGTATTGCACATCAATGGTAAGGGTGGTGCCAAGATTGCCAATCCTTTCAATGGTGTGAAGTTGCAAAATGGTGCTGCCATCACTTTCGCTGTAAAGATTGATGCAGCCGTAGCTGAGGACGGAACAGTCGCAGATGTTGACTTGACCCGACCTCTTATCTCATTTGGTTCAGATGAGAAGGATGCTGCTGGTAATGATATCAGTGCTCACTTCTATATCACTGCCAATGGTCAGGTGGTTTACAACAAGCCTACCCAGTTGCAGAGTTTGAACCTGAATGAGAATGACCCTTCTTCTGTGAAGACAGGTATTCTCTCTCCTAATGAGTGGCATTTCGTAGCCCTTCAGCTTTCTACTGAAGGTTACCAGCTCTACGTTGATGGTAAGAAGAGCCTTTCTGGTTATCAGACATCATCAAGTGCTACCTCTTTCCAGTACAAGACCTTGGTTGATTCCATCAACTCTTTACCTTATATATATATAGGTGGAGACAGCAAGTTGACTGCCGAAGAGACCAACACCGTATCTATCGACAATGTTACCCTGATCCGTAACATGATGGAAGAGAAGGATTGGAATAAGACCATTGGTGGTAATGGTGGTGGTGATGAAGCTTTCAAGAATGTAGAGTTTGTGAAGGAGGATGGTACTCCTACTACCGAAATCGGTACTTCTGATTGCTCTGCTGCTTGGTGGACTAACTTCTCTGACTACTATCGTATTCCTGCAAATGGTTCTATCCACTTGAAGTTTACCAACCATACATCAGGTGCTGGCAACTGGAACAACTGGAACCTCTGTTTGAGTACAGATGATGTACGTAATGGTGGTAATTATTCAGAGTATTTTGTTATCCGTAGCGATGCATTTGGCTGGGG
>OGQB01000143.1_pt1 | contig 75431 bp, 64 predicted proteins | sample 1553071 | NCBI WGS metagenome assembly OGQB01 (sample SAMEA2580284, study PRJEB22360) | human gut metagenome | biome: human gut; feature: human-associated habitat; material: faeces | place: Denmark | collected 2008/2010
TCTAACCGATTTGCTTTCTTCTTCATTGTATAATTATTCTAAGAATGGCGCAAAAGTATGCATTATTCTGGAGAAAATATGCATAAAACAATACTTTTTTTGCATAAAAGTGAAAAATATGCTAAACGGTGAGAGCCTGCTTTTTTGTTTTGTGTCAAAATGTATACCCTTTCAATCAAAATACATAAGGAAAGGGAGGAGGGAATCGCCTATCTTTGCCATGTAGGTAAATGGATACCTTAAATATATAGACAGAATACCATGAAACAAAACTTTTTTGCAGTCGACCTGGGCGCAACGAGCGGTCGTACGATCTTGGGAACTTTCATTGAAGGCGGATTAAATCTGGAAGAGATTAATCGTTTTCCTAACCACCTGATTGAAGTGGGTGGACATTTCTATTGGGATATTTATGCATTATATCGTCATATTATTGACGGATTGAAGTTGGTGGCTCATCGTGGCGAATCCATTACTTCTATCGGTATTGATACTTGGGGAGTGGATTTTGTATGCGTCGGAAAAGACGGTAACCTGCTTCGTCAACCATACGCGTACCGTGATCCTCATACGGTAGGTGCACCGGAAGCTCTTTTCTCCCGTATTTCGCGTAGTGAAGTCTATGGCAAAACGGGTATTCAGATTATGAATTTTAATTCACTTTTTCAATTAGATACTTTACGTCGCAATCACGACAGCGCATTGGAGGCGGCAGATAAAATTCTGTTTATGCCGGATGCATTAAGTTATATGCTGACCGGAGAGATGGTGACGGAATATACAATTGCTTCGACAGCGCAGCTGGTAAATGCTCAAACACGTCGTCTGGAACCGGAGTTGTTGAAAGCAGTCGGCTTGAGTGAAAAGAATTTCGGACGTTTTGTATTCCCCGGCGAAAAGGTGGGAGTATTGACGGAAGAAGTGCAAAAGATAACCGGACTGGGGGCAATTCCTGTAATTGCAGTAGCCGGACATGATACTGGTTCTGCTGTTGCTACCGTTCCGGCACTCGATCGTAACTTTGCTTATTTGAGCAGTGGGACTTGGTCGTTGATGGGAGTTGAAACGGATGCTCCGGTGATTAATGCCGAAACGGAAGCGTTGAACTTTACCAATGAAGGTGGCGTGGAAGGAACCATCCGTCTGTTGAAGAATATCTGTGGAATGTGGTTGTTGGAACGTTGTCGTCTGAATTGGGGAGATACAAGCTATCCTGAATTAATCAGTGAGGCGGATGCTTGCGAGCCGTTCCGTAGTCTGATTAATCCGGATGATGATTGTTTCGCGAATCCTGCGGATATGGAGAAGGCTATTGCTGAATATTGCCGGGCTACCGGACAAGCAGTTCCCGAGAAACGTGGACAAGTGGTGCGTTGTATTTTTGAAAGTCTGGCTTTGCGTTATCGTCAGGTATTGGAGAATTTACGTTCGCTTTCTCCCCGTCCGATTGATACATTGCACGTAATTGGCGGCGGTAGCCGGAATGATCTGTTGAACCAGTTTACAGCTAATGCGATAGGAATTCCTGTGATAGCCGGTCCGTCCGAAGCAACAGCTATCGGTAATGTAATGATTCAGGCAATGGCAGCAGGTGAAGCAACGGATGTTGCCGGTATGCGCCAGTTAATCAACCGCTCTATCCCGTTGAAAACTTATCAGCCGCAAGATACGGAAGCTTGGGACGCGGCTTATATCCATTTTAAGAATTGCGTTCGATAATGCATTGAACAACCGACAGAATAATCATTTATTTAAACTAATAGAATATCATGAAAAAAGAAGAACTGATTCAGAAAGCGTATGAGATTGCTGTGGAACGTTATGCAGCAGTAGGTGTAGACACCGAACAAGTATTGAAAACGATGCAGGATTTTCATCTGTCACTCCACTGCTGGCAGGCTGACGACGTTGCAGGATTTGAAGTACAGGCCGGCTCATTGACCGGAGGTATTCAGGCAACCGGTAATTATCCGGGCAAAGCTCGTAATATTGATGAATTGCGTGCTGACATTTTGAAAGCTGCTTCTTGTATTCCGGGTACTCATCGTCTGAACCTGCACGAAATCTATGGAGATTTCCAGGGTAAGGTGGTAGACCGTGACCAGGTAGAACCGGAACATTTCAAGAGCTGGATCGAATGGGGTAAAGAACATAACATGAAACTCGACTTCAACTCTACCTCTTTCTCTCATCCGAAATCAGGTGACTTGTCTCTTTCTAATCCTGATGAAGGCATCCGTCAGTTCTGGATTGAACATACCAAACGTTGTCGTGCCGTTGCGGAAGAAATGGGTAAGGCACAGGGGGATCCGTGTATCATGAATCTTTGGGTACATGACGGAAGCAAGGATATTACGGTAAATCGTATGAAATATCGTGCATTGCTGAAAGATTCTTTGGATCAGATCTTCGCTACCGAATATAAGAATATGAAGGATTGTATCGAATCTAAGGTGTTCGGTATCGGTCTGGAAAGCTATACAGTGGGTTCTAACGACTTTTATATCGGTTATGGTGCTTCTCGTAACAAGATGATTACGCTGGATACCGGTCACTTCCATCCGACAGAAAGTGTAGCTGATAAAGTATCTTCACTGTTGCTTTATGTGCCTGAATTGATGTTGCACGTAAGCCGTCCGGTTCGTTGGGATTCAGACCATGTTACTATCATGGATGATCCGACAATGGAACTGTTCAGCGAAATCGTTCGCTGCGGTGCTTTGGACCGTGTACATTATGGTCTTGACTACTTCGATGCATCTATCAACCGTATCGGTGCATACGTAATTGGTAGCCGTGCTGCACAGAAATGTATGACTCGTGCTCTGCTCGAACCGATTGCCAAGTTGCGCGAATACGAAGCAAACGGACAGGGATTCCAACGTCTGGCTTTGCTCGAAGAAGAAAAGGCGCTTCCTTGGAATGCAGTTTGGGATATGTTCTGCTTGAAGAACAATGTTCCTGTTGGTGAAGATTTCATCGCAGAAATTGAAAAGTACGAAGCCGAAGTAACTTCTAAACGATAAGTTATGGAAATCTTAATCGGCTTATTGATTATAGCCATCGGTAGCTTTTGCCAGTCCAGTTCTTATGTACCTATCAAAAAGGTAAAAGAATGGAGCTGGGAAAGCTTCTGGTTAATACAAGGTGTATTTGCCTGGTTAGTGTTCCCGTTCCTGGGTTCACTACTGGGTGTACCCCAAGAGAGCAGTTTGTTCGACTTGTGGGGAGCAGGAGGTGCTGGAATGAGCATCTTTTATGGTATATTGTGGGGAGTAGGAGGGTTGACTTTCGGACTTTCCATGCGCTATTTGGGTGTTGCGCTCGGACAGAGTATCTCACTGGGTACTTGTGCCGGTTTCGGTACCCTTCTTCCGGCTCTTTTTGCCGGTACAAACTTGTTTGAAGGTAACGGGCTGATTCTTTTGTTGGGTGTTTGCATCACGTTGGCAGGTATTGCTATTATCGGGTATGCCGGTAGCTTGCGTGCGCAAAACATGAGTGAAGAAGAAAAACGTGCTGCCGTAAAAGACTTTGCATTGACAAAAGGGTTACTGGTTGCACTTTTGGCTGGTATCATGAGTGCCTGCTTTGCTTTGGGACTGGATGCGGGAACACCTATCAAAGAAGCCGCTTTGGCTGGTGGAGTAGAAGGACTTTATGCCGGTCTTCCGGTTATCTTTCTGGTTACGCTTGGAGGCTTCCTGACAAATGCAGCTTACTGTTTGCAACAGAATGTGGTTAACAAAACGATGGGTGACTATGCTAAAGGAAAAGTGTGGGGCAATAATCTAGTGTTCTGTGCGTTGGCTGGTGTACTATGGTATATGCAGTTCTTCGGATTGGAAATGGGTAAGAGCTTCCTCACCGAAAGCCCGGTGTTACTGGCTTTCTCCTGGTGTATTCTAATGGCATTGAACGTAACCTTTAGTAATGTTTGGGGAATAATTCTGAAAGAATGGAAAGGGGTGTCAAACAAGACTATAACTGTGCTGATAGCTGGTCTGATCGTACTTATCTTCTCTTTAGTATTCCCAAATTTGTTTTAAAAAAATCAAGAACGGATTACACGGATTACGCAGTTTTTTTATAACTTGCGGCAAAATCCATGTAATCCGTGCCTAATTAAAATATATATATAATGAAATCAATTTTAGAGAATCGTCCGGCACTTGCCAAAGAAGTAAACAAGGTAGCAGAAGTTGCCGGATACTTGTGGCAGAAAGGATGGGCTGAACGTAATGGTGGTAATATCACTGTTAATATCACAGAGTTTGTAGACGATGAAATCCGTCAGATGAAGCCGATCAGCGAAGTAAAGTCTATCGGTGTGACTCTTCCTTATCTGAAAGGCTGCTATTTCTACTGCAAGGGAACTAATAAACGCATGCGTGATTTAGCCCGCTGGCCGATGGAAAATGGTTCGGTAATCCGTATTCTGGATGACTGTGCCAGCTATGTGATTATTGCGGATGAAGCCGTAGTCCCGACATCGGAATTGCCTTCTCACTTGAGCGTACACAATGACCTGTTGAGCAAAAACTCTCCTTATAAAGCATCTGTACACACACACCCGATTGAACTGATTGCCATGACACATTGTCCGAAATTTCTGGAAAAAGATGTGGCTACCAATCTGTTGTGGAGTATGATCCCTGAAACAAAGGCATTCTGCCCGCGTGGTTTGGGTATCATTCCTTATAAATTACCTAGTTCGGTGGAATTGGCTGAAGCTACCATCAAAGAATTGCAGGATTACGATGTGGTGATGTGGGAGAAACATGGTGTATTTGCAGTGGATTGCGATGCGATGCAGGCATTCGATCAGATTGATGTACTCAATAAGTCGGCTCTGATTTATATCGCAGCTAAAAATATGGGCTTCGAACCGGATGGTATGAGTCAGGAACAGATGAAAGAAATGTCAGTTGCTTTCAATCTTCCTAAATAAGATTTATACTAGTCATTGATTTTAATTACTTTAGAAACCGTGGCATTTTCTACCCTGGAAGGTGCTGCGGTTAACCCTTTAAACAAATAGATAACCATGAATCGCATTATTTTAAACGAAACTTCGTACTTCGGTGCCGGATGCCGTAGTGTCATTGCTGTGGAAGCAGCCAGACGTGGCTTTAAGAAAGCCTTTTTTGTAACGGATAAAGATCTTATCAAGTTTGGTGTGGCTGCCGAAATCATTAAAGTATTTGATGAAAATCAGATTCCTTACGAACTTTATAGTGATGTAAAAGCGAATCCTACGATTGCAAATGTACAAAATGGTGTGGCGGCATACAAAGCTTCCGGAGCCGATTTTATCGTTGCTTTGGGCGGCGGTTCTTCCATCGATACTGCCAAAGGAATCGGTATTGTTGTGAACAATCCGGATTTTGCAGATGTGAAATCTCTGGAAGGGGTAGCCGATACCAAACACAAAGCGGTGCCTACTTTCGCGCTGCCTACTACTGCCGGAACAGCTGCCGAGGTAACGATCAATTATGTGATTATTGATGAAGATGCCCGCAAGAAAATGGTTTGCGTAGACCCGAACGACATTCCTGCCGTGGCTATCGTAGACCCTGAACTGATGTACTCAATGCCCAAAGGATTGACTGCAGCTACCGGTATGGATGCTTTGACTCATGCCATCGAAAGTTATATCACTCCGGGTGCCTGGGTAATGAGCGATATGTTCGAATTGAAAGCCATTGAAATGATTGCTCAAAACTTGAAAGCAGCTGTGGATAATGGTAAAGATGTGGCAGCCCGCGAAGCTATGTCACAGGCACAATATATTGCCGGTATGGGATTCTCGAATGTCGGTTTAGGAATTGTTCATTCGATGGCGCATCCGTTAGGTGCGTTCTATGATACTCCTCATGGGGTAGCCAATGCCTTATTGTTGCCGTATGTGATGGAATACAATGCTGAATCTCCGGCAGCTCCGAAATATATCCATATTGCGAAAGCAATGGGAGTGGACACTACCGGGATGAGTGAAGCCGAGGGAGTAAAAGCGGCTGTTGAGGCGGTGAAAGCACTTTCTGCCAGTATCAATATACCGCAAAAATTACATGAAATCAATGTGAAGGAAGAAGATATTCCTGCACTGGCTGTAGCTGCTTTCAATGATGTTTGTACAGGCGGTAATCCTCGTCCTACTTCGGTAGCAGATATCGAAGCTCTATATCGCAAAGCTTTCTAAAGTTAGTTTTTGCGGAAGTTCTTTTCACCACAGATTACACAGATTTACACAGATTATTTTCTAATCGGAAGCCGATATTTAAGAATTAAATCTGTGTAAATCTGTGTAATCTGTGGTGTTTTTCTGAAAATAATTCCTATTTTTGTCCAACTCAATTACATGAAAACACATCGGTATGATCGAGGATAATAGTTTGGGATTAGAATTTAAATATCTGATTGTAAATGACATGGACCGTAAATTCGGGCTATGGGTAAATACCGTCGGCTATCAATCCATTCCTCCTGATTCACCTTATCCGTTGAAAGAGCATCCTTCCGGTTACTTTTTTAATGCAGAAAAAGGAAGAGTGCTTCGTGAGTATCAATTGGTATATATCACCAAGGGGCGTGGTTTGTTTTCATCTGATTCTACCTCTGAAAAGCAAGTTTGTAAAGGTCGGCTGATGGTATTGTTTCCCGGACAATGGCATACTTATCGCCCGTTGCGGCAGACTGGTTGGACGGAATATTATATCGGTTTCGAGGGGCCTATGATAGACGCCATTGTTGATGATGCTTTTTTGTCGCAGGAACAGCAAATACTGGAAATAGGCCTTAATGAAGAGTTAGTCTCATTATTCTCCCGTGCTCTTGCCGTAGCCGAAGCGGATAAGATTTCCGCGCAACAATATCTTTCCGGGATTGTGCTCCACATGATAGGGATGATTCTTTCCGTCTCCAAGAATAAGGTTTTCGAGATGAGTGATGTGGATCAGAAAATCGAACAGGCAAAAATCATTATGAATGAAAATGTTTCCGGCAATGTGGACCCGGAAGAGTTGGCTATGCGACTCAATATTAGTTATTCATGGTTTCGACGTGTTTTTAAGGAGTATACAGGTTATGCTCCGGCTAAATATTTCCAGGAATTGAAACTTCGTAAAGCTAAACAAATGCTGGTGGGAACTTCCCAGTCAGTAAAAGAGATTTCTTTTTTTCTAGGTTTCCAGTCAACCGAATATTTTTTCTCTTTCTTCAAGAAACGTACGGGACTAACTCCGTTGGAGTATCGTTCGTTCGGGCGGGAAGAATGAATAGGATGAAGTTCATATCTATTAGTTATTTGGCTCTGATTTTGGGAATATCATAAAAACTGTTACTTTTGTGGCGAAGATAATGTGCTATAAACCATCATTCTTGATATGCGCGGACAAAAACTATCTAAGATCCATTTTCTTATTCTGTTATCTCTTTTAGGATTTATATCTCCTCTTCAATCACAGGAATATAAGTTCAGAACATTGGGTGTGGAGGATGGATTGTCGCAAATAACGGTGAGCGATATTTGCCAGGATGAGAAGTCGCGTATATGGATTGCCACACTGGATGGTCTGAATTGTTTCGATGGCAATCATATCAAAGTCTTTAATCATTTTCATAACGATTCCATCAGTTATGGTAATCTATATGTCACCCAGATGGTGGAGGACGGCCAGGGGAGTCTTTTTCTCTTGACCTCTACGGGACTTTTCCAGTTCGACCTTGAAACGGAGAAATATTATATTCTTCCGGTGCCTTCTCCTTCCACTCTTGCCAAAGGAAAGTTGGGAGTGTGGATTGCAGAAGGGGGAAAACTCTTCTTATATGATAAGAATACCCGTTCCGTGAAACCCATGTATGCGGAGGTACATTTGCCGGACACCGGGCCGACAATGGTAGAAGGTTCGGAAGGAAATCTTTGGGTTGCTTTGAAAGATGGCGGGGTGATGCGTGTGGATACTTGTGGATCGATGTCGCTTTATTTGCCCGGAATCAAGGTGATGAAACTGATAAAAAGTAACGATCAGAATATTTGGGTTGGTTCGCAGGATCATGGTGTTTTCTGTTTTTCACCTCAAGGTGCAGTCATACATCATTATGATTATAACAACAAGAGTGTTTACACGGTCCGGGATGATATGGCAAGAGCGCTATGTCAGGATTTGGAAGGGAATATATGGGTAGGTTACAGAAGCGGATTGAGTAAGATTGAGGTGGCTACCGGGAAAATATTTCATTATCAGGCGGATCCTAACCGGGTGGGGGCTATGTCCAATCGTTCGGTGACTTCTCTTTATACGGACAAACAAGGAACTGTCTGGGTGGGGACCTATTGGGGCGGCGTGAACTTCTTCTCACCGGAATATCAACATTTTGTACATTATCATGCTTCGGATACCGGATTGTCTTTTCCGGTGGTGGGTGCTATGGCAGAAGATAAATCCGGAAATATATGGATTTGCACAGAAGGTGGAGGACTGGATTTATATCAACCGGAACAAGGAACATTCAAACATTTTAATGCGCATACCGGATATCATTTTAGTACGGATTATCTGAAAGATGTCGTTTTTGATGAGGCTAATAACTGCTTGTGGATTGCTGCTGACTTTACAAACAAGGTCAACTGTTTTCATCTTGATAACTATCGGAATGATATATATGACCTCGAACCGCTCGGAGAGGAAAGTGTGGGAGAAGCTCTGTTTGCCTTGGCCGACACTCCTCGTAAATTGTATGTAGGTACAACATCTGCAGTTGTTAGTCTGGATAAACAGGCCTTAAAAACTGAAGTGTTGTTTCATCAAAAGGAGTTGTTTACACATAATTATAACACTTTGTTGCTTGATTCGAAAAACCGGCTATGGTTTGCTTCCGATGATGGTTGTGTAGCTTATGTGATTGATGAAGGGCGGTTTGAAACGTATAGGATAAGTCTGAAGAAGCAGGTCAGATCTCAAAAAGAGCTGGTCAATGTCATCTATGAAGATCGAAAGGGAAACATTTGGGTCGGAACACATGGCAACGGGCTTTTCTTGTTGGATAAGAAAGAGCGATTGTTTCGTTTACATACTCCTGAAAGCGTATTGTCGGGAGAAAATATCAGAGTGTTGGGCGAAACTCCTTCCGGGAATTTATTGATTGGTACCGGACATGGATTGTCTGTGTTAGAACAGAAAGACGGGAAAGTGATAAACTTCAATTCTAAAACAGGATTTCCGCTGACTCTTGTCAATAGGAAATCCATGCATGTATCCCGCAATCATGATATTTATATGGGAGGAGCTACCGGACTGGTTGCCATTCGTGAAAGTAGTTTGTCCTATCCTCCGAAAATATATGATTTGGAGTTGGCTCATTTGTATGTCAATAATAAAGAGATTACCACAGGCGATCAAACCGGCATCCTAAATAAGTCCTTTGCCTATACCGACCGGATTAAATTGAATTATTTGCAGAATGTGTTTTCTATCGGTTTCTCGACAGATAACTTTCTGCATATTGGCGGTGGTGAGGTAGAATACCGGTTGATAGGTTCTAATGACGAATGGAGTGAGAATCGTTTGGGGAATGATATTACCTATACAAATATATCTCCGGGCGATTATGTTTTTGAGATCAGATTGAAGAACTTTCCGGAAGTAATCAGATCTCTTCATATAACGATCACACCACCTTTTTATGCCACCTGGTGGGCTTATACAATTTATGTGTGTGTGATTCTGACGATTCTATTCTTTGTAGTGAGAGAATATAGAATTCGGCTGTTCTTGAAAACCTCGTTGGACTTTGAACTTCGTGAGAAACAATATATTGAAGAAATGAACCAATCCAAACTGCGTTTCTTCACTAATATCTCACATGAAATCAGAACCCCTATTACCCTTATCCTGGGGCAGGTTGATCTGTTGTTGAATTCCGGTAAGTTGTCTACGTATGCTTATTCGAAATTACTGAATATACATAAAAATGCCGGTAACCTGAAATCATTGATAACGGAGTTGCTTGATTTCCGGAAACAGGAGCAGGGACTTTTGAAACTGAAAGTTTCTCAATTTGATTTATATTCTTTACTCAAAGAGCATTATGTATTGTTCAAAGAATTGGCAGCTAACAGGAATATTTCGTTTGTTTTGCATGCTGACTGTGAGCAATGCCTCGTGTGGGGAGATCGTATGCAATTGCAGAAAGTGGTTAATAACCTGCTGTCGAATGCTTTTAAATATACTTCAGACGGTGGAAGTATCAGTATGGAATTGGCTGATGGAGCGGATGAATGTATGTTTTCCGTTTCAGACAATGGGGCAGGAATATCCGAGGAAGATTACGTGAAGATATTCGAGCGGTTCTATCAGGCCGAGAATATCGGACAGTATGGAGGAACGGGTATCGGGCTGGCTTTAAGTCAGGGGATTGTGAAAGCTCATCAGGGAGATATAACTGTAGAAAGCCAGTTGGGGAAAGGTTCATGCTTTAAGGTCACTCTGAAGAAAGGAGATGCTCACTTTGATTCTTCTGTTTCCCGGATTGAACCGGAGCAGGATAAGGAATATATTTATTATTCGGAAGATAAAGAACTATTGGTTAAGGAGGTACAGTCGGCTCAAAGTGAGAGTGGGACTACTGACTGCAAGCTGTTGGTTATTGATGATAATGAAGAAATCAGAAATATCCTTGTAGATATCTTTTCTCCATTGTACACGGTTGAAACTGCAAGTGATGGTGAGGAAGGGTATGAGAAAGTAAAGATGATGCAACCTGATCTGGTTATTTCGGATATTATGATGCCCGGAATGCCTGGAACGGAATTGTGTGCCAAAATTAAGAACAATATTGAAACTTGTCATATACCTGTCGTTCTTCTGACTGCCCTTAGTGCGCCCGAACGTGAGTTGGAAGGATTGAGAATTGGAGCGGATATTTATGTGGTGAAGCCATTTAATATGCGGCGGCTGGTGATGCAATGCAATAATCTGATTAATACCCGCAGACTTTTACAGAATAAATATGCCCATCAGCTGGATAGCAAAGCGGAGAAGATTGCAACGAATGAACTCGATCAGAGGTTTATCGAACAAGCGACGCAGGTAGTGGAAGATAATATGGAAAATCCCGAATTCAGTGTAGATGTCTTCTCACGTGAGATGGGGGTGGGACGTACTGTCTTATTCCAGAAGATAAAAGGTATCACGGGAAGTACGCCAAATAATTTTATCATGAATCTGCGTCTGAAAAAAGCGGCATATTTTCTGCAGAATTCTCCGGAAATGAATATATCGGATATTGCTTACCGGTTAGGATTTGGAAATCCTCAATACTTCAATAAATGCTTTAAAGAACTTTTTGATATTGCTCCTACGCAATACCGAAAAGCTCATAATACCTCCTCCGAACCCTCTGTGAAGTGATTAAAATAAGTCATCTGAATTTTTAGACTAGATAAAACGAACAATTCGATAGGGTGCAATATATTCAAATGTGATACTTTTGTGGCGTTGGATAATGCCAGCTTGTACTTGAGTTTTCTTTGGTTAGGTGTGTCCGCACACACTTTCATTTGGTAGACCGGGTGCTGTGTAATCTTTATTCTAATATAATAATTATTGTGTAGTATTATGAAAGACAAATATCCATATAATAAATAAAAGATAACATCTTATTGGAGAGAATCAATATATTTTCCCCAATTAATTAAGTAGTGAGTAAAACCTTGATAATTAACCAATTTAATTTTATTCTAGTTATGAAAAATTTGCAGAGTAGGACAAAAGTGCGGTTGCTTCAGTCGTTCCTTTTGATTTCCTTGAGTCTCTTTTTCCTTGTCAATCCGGCTTATGCTCAAGGCGGGTTTGCAGTGAAGGGAGTTATTGTGGATAAAACAGGATTTCCTTTGCCTGGCGCCAATGTGATGGAGAAGGGAACATCTAATGGAACAATTACAGATTTAGATGGTAATTTCTCATTGAATGTTTCGAAGAAGGGAGTTACTTTGACTGTATCATTCATGGGATATACCCCTAAAGATGTGGTAGTGAAAGATAAAACAATGAATATTACGCTTGAAGAGAACTCTAAGCTATTGGACGAAGTAGTGGTAGTGGGTTACGGTACGATGAAAAAGCGTGATGTAACAGGAGCTATTACTTCCATCTCAAGCGAGGCCATTGAGCAAAAAATGGCTACCAATGTTTTTGAAGCATTGCAGGGTACTACTGCCGGTGTACAGGTGGTATCCGGTTCCGGACAGCCCGGTGAATCTTCTTCTATCAAAATTCGTGGTACTTCCACTTTCTCCGCTGAAGGTGTGACTCCTCTTTATATTGTAGACGGTGTTCCTTTGGAAAGTATCGATGGTATCAATACCAATGATATTACTTCTATGGAAATTTTGAAGGATGCCGCTTCTGCAGCTATCTACGGTTCCCGTTCGGCGAACGGTGTGATTATTATCACTACTAAAAGTGGGCAGGAAGGTAAAGCCCGTATTGATATCAAGTATAATCACTCGTGGGGTACATTGTCTCACAAGGTTCCACAAGCAAACCGTAAAGAACGTTTGTTGTACGACCAGTATCGTAAAGAGTATTTTGAAACATACGGCGGAGGTAATCCGGATGAAAGTAGTGATATACTGAATGATCCGTTGAACTCTTTCTTTAATGTGGATAACGATTATCTGGACATGATTACAAGCACTGCACAAAAAGATCAGGTGGATATCAGTGTAGGTGGTGGTACAAAGAAACTGAAATATTTCATCAATACCGGTTATTATAATGAGAAAGGTATTATTTCCAATACAGGTTTCCAGAGATTAAATACTCGTATCAACTCCGATTATTCACCGACAGACTGGATGAATATGGGTAGCCGTATTTCTTTGACTTATTCTAAAAAGAAAGGTCTGAATGAAGGTACTTTATTGAGCGCAGTGTTGACTCGTCGTCCTTATTTCAATACTTATTATCCGGATGGCTCTTTGGTCGGAGTGTTTAACGGTCAGAAGAACCCTATTGCGCAGGTCAATTATACCACCGACTTTACTGATTCTTATAAGGCTAACTTCTTCCAGTTCTTTGAAATCAAATTCAACAAGTATTTGAAGTTTAGAGCTAATATTAATGCCAACTTCTATCTGGATAAACGCAAAAAACTCGAACCGAGTCTTATCACCGATGAATGGCAGAAACAGAATAAAGGTTATTCTTATAATTACCTGAACTGGAACTGGATGAATGAAGACATCCTTACTTATGCACGCAAAATAAAAGATCATAATTTTACGGCCATGGTAGGTGTTAGTGCACAGCAGTGGCGTTATGAAAACGAAACATTTGTGGGGATAAACTCGTCTACAGATTTTATCTATACAATGAATGCTTTTGCCGCAAACCTGGATTTGTCATCTACAGGCTCCACATTAAGCAATCACTCTATGGCTTCCATTTTTGCCCGTGTGACTTATGATTATAAAGGAAGATATTTGCTCAATGCCATTATGCGTCGTGACGGTTCTTCTCGTTTTGCCAAAGAGAACAAATGGGGTAATTTCCCTTCCGTATCTGTGGGATGGCGCTTCTCGGATGAGAAATTCATGAAATTTTCGAAAAAGTTTCTCGAAGATGGTAAGATCCGTGCAAGTTTCGGTATCACGGGTAACGAAGCAATCGGCAACTACGACTATATCTACTCTTATTCTCCGAATTCTATTTATGACGGAGTGGGTGGCGTTATTCCGACTCGTATCGGTAAAGACAATCTGAAATGGGAGGAAACTAAACAATTCAACCTTGGTCTGGACTTGAATTTCTGGAATAGCCGTTTGACAGTCACTGCCGATTATTACGATAAATATACAGACGGTTTGCTGGCAAACTACCAATTGCCTAAAGAATCCGGTTTTGCATATATGAAAACCAATGTCGGTGAAATGAGTAACCGAGGCTTTGAAATAGCTGTTACCGGTGATATTATCCGCACGAAGGACTGGAAGTGGAATGCTTCTTTCAATATCTCCAGAAACATCAACCGTATTGAGAAGCTGTCTGAAGGTAAGGCATATATGGAAGGTGATATCTGGTGGATGAAGGAAGGTGGCCGTGTGGGTGACTTCTACGGATTTAAAAGCGCCGGTGTCTTTGCATACGACGAATCGAATGCTTTCACTGATAAATGGGAACAACTGACTCCGGTGTTTGAGAATGGTGTATTCCAGTACAAATATTTGTTGGATGGAAAAGAATATACAGGTAATATTCGTCAGAAGACGTTGCCGAACGGCAAACCGTTCCGTGGTGGAGATTACAACTGGGAAGAACCGGAAGGAACCCGTGATGGTGTGATTGATGATAATGACCGTATGGTGATCGGTAATGCCATGCCTGATGTAACCGGTGGTTTGAATACAACGGTGACTTGGAAGAATTTGAGTTTATACTTAGGATTCTATTATTCATTGGGAGGACAGATTTATAATGCAGCCGAACATAATCGTAATATGTTCAAATACACCGGAACTACTCCTTCACCGGAAGTCATCCATAATATGTGGTTGCATCCGGGTGACCAGGCAATCTATCCGCGTCCGTATAATGATGATTACAACAATGCCCGTATGGGTAACTCGTTCTATCTGGAAGATGCTTCCTTTATTCGTTTGCAGAACATACGTGTAGCATACGATCTTCCTGAAAACTGGATAAAGAAGCTGATGTTGAAGAATATAAATATCTACGCTTTTGTAAACAACGCCTTGACATGGACCAACTATTCGGGATTCGATCCTGAATTCTCTACCAACAATCCTCTGCAGGTAGGTAAAGACTCTTACCGTTATCCGAGAAAGAGAGAATATGGTATTGGTTTTTCTGCAAACTTTTAATTGAAGATATCGTATGAAGAATATAAAATATTTTGTTGGAGCTGTATGCCTGGCTCTATCGTTGAATAGCTGTTCAGACTTTCTGAATGAGGAACCGGTAAGTGAAATTCCGGCAGGTGACATGTGGCAGACTGCCCGTGACGCTAAGGCAGGTATAAATGAAATCTATGGATTGTTACGTTCCACTTTACGGGAGAACTATTTCTATTGGGGGGAGTTCCGTTCGGATAATGTAGCTCCCGGAGCACCGGTAATGGCCGATCAGGCACGTGTTATCAACAACCTAATGTCTACGGATGAGAAATGTGCAAAGTGGACGACTCTGTATCAGATGATTAACCAGGCAAATCTGGCTATTAAATATGTTCCTAATATCAGTATGCCTGATGTGGCAGACCGAAATGACTATCTCGGACAAGCTTATGCATTGCGTGCTTTGGCCTACTTCTATGCTATCCGTGTTTGGGGAGACGTACCTTTGTTTACAGAACCTACTGAAAAGTATTCGGAAGCCATCTACAAAGAGCGTACGGATAAAAACTACATTTTGGAACATGTCATTCTTCCGGACCTGAAGAAAGCGGAAAGCCTGATTAACCGTAACAAGAATTACGAACGCAAACGCATTTCTATCTGTGGCGTATGGGCCATCATGGCGGATGCTTATATGTGGGCTAAAGAATATAATCTGGCCGACCAGACCATCGATAAGATGGCGACTATCGCTTCTAAAAAGGGCGGTCGTTTTGTAGACTTCGAACCTAACATTGCTACTTGGCATACCATGTTTACGGAAGAGCTGACTAATAAACCTTCTGATGATACACCGGAAAATGATGAATATAACTCCAGAGAGTTTATTTTCCTTGTTCATTTCAACATGGATGAAGTCGGCACGAATGGTTACAGTTACATGTATCAATGGTTTTCCGGTTCAGGGAATCGTGCGGCAGTCATGTCTGATAAGTTTATGAGTATCTTTGATGAAAAGGATATGAAAGGTGATTTACGCAAAGATTATACGGTGAAGAATTACCAAAATGGAAATGAATTGCGTAAATATATGGCAGGTGACATCAGTAACTCTTTGAATAAGACATGCGAAGTAGCCTATCCAATCTATCGTTACACAGATATGATGTTGTTGCAAGCTGAAGCTCGTGCTCATCAGGGAAAATGGGGGGAAGCTTTGGATTTAGTAAAAACTGTACGTGACCGTGCCGGATTGAATACACTGACTGAAAATGATTTTGCTTCAGAAGAAGAGGTAGTCAATTATATCTTGCGTGAACGTCAGGTGGAGTTAGCTGGCGAAGGACGCCGTTGGTTTGATTTACTGCGTACCGAAAAGTGGAAGGAAGTGATGAAACCTATTAACGGAATGGAGCAGGATGGCAATGAACTTTTCCCGATCCACTATTCACATATCTTGGAAAATCCGAAGATTGTGCAGAATACGTATTATGGTAATACTAACAACTAAAAAAGGTAGAAGCAATGAAAAAGACAATATTATATAAGACTCTTTTCTTTTGTTGGACAATTTTGGCATTGACCGGTTGTGATCTGGACTTGCAAAAGAACTATGATTATGAGCCTTCGGTGGATGATCCGTATGTAAAAGTGACAGCGTGGGAATATTTTCAGGATCACAAAGATATGTTCTCGGAGTTGATAGCAGCTATTGAATATACAGGCTTAAAGGACTATTATACCCAGACTGATAATAAATATACTTTTCTGGCTTTGAATAATGCCGGTATGCAGCTTTATCGGGAGAATGAATTTGCAGGCGTAGCTTCCATTACAGATTGTGATAAAGAAAAGGTGAAGAATATGTTGCTTTATCATATTGTAGATGGAGAATATAGTTCTTATGGGCAATTGCAGGTAGAACCGATGTTCGTCTTAACTATGCTGAAAGGTGAGACTGGATTGATGACAATGTCTGTTTGGAAAAATCCATGGCAGGCTGCAGTAGGTAAGATTCTGGTGAATCAGACCGGAAGCAACGGAAAATCTCCGCAACGACAAGCTAAGACTAGCAATATTCTGCCGACAAACGGTGTGATTCATATATTTGAGAACTATTGCAAATATTCCAAATAACCACAGTTAATTAAAAAGAGAACTAATTATGATTCGTAAAATATATACCTTATTAATATTAGGACTTTGCTTGGGCTTTGCTGCCTGTGGCGACGATAATGATGGATTGGATCCTAATGCAGCGGCTCCTGTGATTAATTTTCCTATGGAGCAGCTGGACGTTGATTTGAATAAAGTAGACAATCTGCCGGTAGTGGCTGTTATTAAATCACAGGCAGGGCTTCAGAGCGTGACAATGAAATTGCAGACGGTGGAGGGAGTGACAGAATATAAAACTGTAACCGACTTTTTCAATCCCAACTCGTATAGCTTGTCTGAAAACTTGGAGTACAATGCAAATTATGAAGCTTTTATCATTGAAGCTACAGATAAACTGAATCATGTTACGAGTGGGACTTTACCAATTGCTGTTACCGATGTAATGGCACGTCCTGTCATTACATTCGATCCGGAAGAGATTGTATATGATGAGATGGATGAAAATCCGGTAATTCCCCGTACTACTTTCGAAGTTGTTTCGGAAGCCGGCTTGAAGGTTGTGGAAGTGTATTTGGTATCTGCCACCGGACAGGAATCAAAAGGAAGTGTGGAACTGAATGGCAAAAAGGATTTCTCGTATGACGAGATGATTAATTACAAAGAAGGCGATAAAGGTTTCAAAGTAAAAGCAGTGGATATATATGATAATGTGACCATTTCAACTTTACCTGTGGAATATAGAACAGTGCCAATACCTGTATTGACTTTGCCTGAATTGCCTATTTTTGCTACAACAGATGCAAAACAGGGAGTGCCGGTGAAGGTCGAATCTGTACGAGGAGTTCACGAAGTAATTATTTACCGTATTGAAAACGGACAGGAAATCGAAGTCTTACGGGAACAGAAGAATGGTGAGAAACAATTGGATTACACTCCGGAAATTGATTTTACTGAAACTACGTCTCAAATTAAAGTGGTGGTTTCTGATGGGAGAGTGGGAAAAGAAGCTGTCGGAACTGTGAAAGCATATGTAAATATGGATGTTGCCACAGTGAATATATCTAGTAAGACTTTTGCTAATAGTGCGCACGAAAAATATCCGGATGCTTATGGTTTGTTATCTTTCAAAGATTTAAAAACGTATTCTGTTGATTATGCATTAGCTAGTGCGGATAATGCGAAGAATGTTGATTTGAAATTCTATTGTATGGGAAAAGGTAAGGACGTTCCTTCAGAGCCTCGTCTGTATTCTATAAATGCTACAAAAACAAATGAATATACAGGCTCCGGTGGGGTATCTTTGAACACCGCGGCTGTGAAGAATAAGACTATGATAGCTAAACTTTCCGGCTTTGATTATGATAATGCAACAGTTACTTCTATAGCTTCTGAAATATCAGCTAGTTTGATTGTGAAAGAAGAACTGATTCCTATAGCGGAGGGAGATATTATTGCCTTTAAAACAGCATCGACTTCTGCAGCAGGTGGAAACAGAATCGGAGTGATGAAAATCATTAGTATGACACCATCTATTGGTGAAGGTGTACTGAAGCCCGGAGATACAACAGCTCGTGTATTAACTGTTGAAATCAAATTCCCTAAGAAGAAGTAAGCAGGGTAGTATTACCTACCGCCTGAAGTCTTAATAGAAAACTTCTTTTCTATTAAGACTAAACTTCCCTTTCATTAGGAGTAAAGTTGCTCTCTGTCCGATACAAACTATAAATGAAGCTTCCGTTTTTATAAATGCAAGTTGCGTTTATAAAAACAAAACTTGCAATTATAAAAACAAAGCTTGCGTTTATAGTTTATAATAAGGATAAAAGAAGTTTGCAACAAGGGGGAAGGAAGTTCTCTCCTTGTAGAGAATAACTTTTCTATTAATAGCCAACGCGAGAGTTAGTAACAGCTATCCCGGTGAACCGTAGATAGAGTATACGAAAGATGCGACTGATAACAAATACGATGGTTAAGTAATAATGTGCAGTAGCTGAAAGTAATATGAGAAAACATATAATATATAGGTATTTCCTCTTTTTATCTTTGGTCGGACTGATGCAGTTGACGTTTAGCTGTTCCTCCTCTTCCAACGAAATAGAACCTTTGAAACCGGAAGGAGAAGATACTCCTTTGGAAAAAGATGAATATACTTTTATGAATGTAGAATACCGGAAGTGGCAGAACGGAACTTTCCAGGCATGGACAACGGCAGATTCAAGGGAAACACGTACCATTGATAATATGAATTGGTATACTCCCTCTTCGGATTATAGCCGGACTGCATGGGGAGGACGAATCGGTTTACAACCTTCATCTGTGGTTGGAAAAGAAGGCTTTTTCCGAGTGGCTAATTGTGGAGGTCGTTCTTATTTGCTCGATCCGGATAATGGAGCTGTTATCATTCATGGAATTCAGCATGTTCGTCCGGGAGAATCTACTGCTCATAAGAAGGCTTTCGGTACTCGATACGGTAGTGAGGCGCGATGGAGTGAAGAGACTGGCAGACTGTTAGCAGACAATCATATAAACTATATTTCGTATGGCTCGAACCGTATTGAAGTATTTCCTGCTGCAGTACGTGGTAACTTGTTGACCCCTAAGACGCAAAAGATTGCTTATGCAGAGAATCTGTATCTGCTTCGTACCTTTATGTGGGATATGAGTAAGAATTTGGGCTACGCGTTTGATGATGACAAATATAATCGCTTAGTTCTTCTTTTTGAACCCACATTTGCTACGTACATAGATCGTCTCGTACAAGAAAAGTCAGCTTTATTTGCCGGTGACCGGCATTTTATAGGTTTCTATCTTGACAATGAATTGCCATTTGCCAGTTATCAGAATGCTGACCCTTTGCGAGGAATTGATCTGAAACATTTCTTGTCTTTGCCCGAACGCTATAAAGCTGCTCGTGAGTATGCCGAAAAGTTTATGCGGGATAACGGTATAGCTTCTACCGGAGTGATAACCAAGAAAAATCAGGAAGACTTCCGGGGGATGGTTGCTGATTATTATTATCAGTTGACCACCGCTACCGTCAGACGATATGATAAAGAGCATTTGATATTGGGAACACGTCTGCATGATTGGAGTAAATATAATCAGAAAGTGGTGGAAGCGTGTGCTCGTTATTGCGATCTTGTTTCCGTCAACTATTATGCACGTTGGCAACCGGAGGCAGATTTCTTGGCAAACCTGAAAATCTGGTGTGGAGCGAAACCTTTTTTAGTTTCAGAATTCTATATAAAAGCGGAAGATGCCAGTTATCAAGGAACTGGATATGCTAATACTGAAGGAGGTGGCTGGCTGGTGCATACACAAAAAAATAGAGGTGAGTTTTATCAGAACTTCTGTCTTCGTTTGCTTGAAACTCATAACTGTGTGGGCTGGGTACATTTTGAGTATAATGATGGTTACGATTCTAACGGAAAAGCTTCTAATAAAGGAGTGGTTTCCATCGAATACGAACCTTATGAATCTTTTCTGTCGCAGATGCGGCAGTTGAATCTTTCAGTTCATTCATTGATCGATTATTACGATACAAAATCGGTTCAATAGATTGACGGAAACTTTAAATAGACAAATTGAATATTTAGAATTAAAATAGTTATGACCATGAAGAAGTTTAGTTTATTTGCAATCCTTTTAGGATTTAATATAGCTTTGGGAGCATGTTCCGATGATGATGCCGCTCCTGTAGTAAAAAATGAAATCTTTCAACTTCCGGAAAAGGCTTATGTACTGGCGGAACAATCCAGACGGGCTATTGTCATCAGAGATGCGGAGACGCACCGCAATATTTGGAGTTGGGATCCTTATACTGCCTGTGTTCCTGCTGCACAGCAGGGTTGGTTTGTTAATCCGAGTGAAGTAAAACCGGTTTTCAATAGACGCTATATCTTGATGACTGCCTCCGGCGGAGCTGTGGCTTTAATCCGTTTGTCCGATCATAAATTAATGTTCTACGCAAATTGCGGACAGAATCCCCACTCTGCGGAGGTATTGCCCGATGGAAATATCGTGACGGCAGAATCTAAATCCGGTGAAATCAATACCTTTGTGGTTGACACGGTTAAGGTATTGGGAGCAAAAGCTAATACGGTGAAGTTGGGTAATGCGCATAATGTTGTTTGGGATAAGAAAAGATCGTATCTTTATGCTACAGCTACCAAAAAAGAGGGAGTGACTGCATTATTCCGTTTTAAGTACGATGGCAACCGGAGTAATCCCAAGTTAATAAATCAGACTACCCTTTATACATTCAGCAATGAATCGGGTGGGCATGATTTGTTCCCGGTATATGGTGAAGAAGATAAATTATGGCTTACTGCTGCTTCGGCTGTCTATAAGTTTGATTTGACTGGAGTTACCGACGCTACGACTAATGACTCTACTGAACCTACTTGCGAGAAAGTTTACAGCATAGCCGATATAAAAAGCATCTGCAACGGACCGGACGGAATCCTGATGCTGAAACCGACTGAAGAATGGTGGGCAGAAGGACTTGTAAATGAGAAGGGAGAAGAACTTTTCAAAATGGACGGAGCCAAGATTTATAAAGGCCGTTGGATGATAGACAATCTTTTCAGTTATCCGGAAAAGCATGATTTCGTGTTGAGTGAGGACTGATTAAGTATGGTGGAAGATTGATTAAGTACATAAGTTGAATAATTAAGTTTGGAACAATGAGGAAACTTCTTCTTTTTTTATTGGTATCTATCGCATTACCGGCCTTGGCGCAGAATGGAAAGAAAGTGTATGCCGACTTTCACGGAGTGCGCTATACCCGGCAGCATGACGGAAAGCTGGGGCGTTGGGAGATGTATGCCAATACGGAAAAATCAAGTACCGGAAGAAAGTCGCTGTGTTATAATGCCGACCTGATAGACAGCGAAGGACGGCATGAGATAGCGGCAGTGGCTTATCCCCAAGTCGGAATGCAGTCCAATCTCGATCCCGATTATATCGAATATCAGATATTGTCGGCAAAAGCGGCTAAGATAGATGGATTCTTTATCGAATGGGGGTTCAAGCCTCACGAAAATGACATCTTGCTGCGTGAGATGCAGAAAGTGGCAGCAAAGTATGACTTTGAAATCGGCGTAAACTGGTGCGACGGTTGGTTATATTATGACTGGATTACGAAGATTTATCCGGAAGTTAACACCCGTGAGGCAAAGACCGAATACATGGCCAAATGTTACCAATATCTGGTGGATAGCGTCTTTACCGGTCCTACAGCTCCTATGGTGAAGGGAATGCCTGTTTTTTATCATTTCGGTCCCGGAGCGAAAGTGGATGAATATAAGAAAGTATTATCATTGGCGAAGTTACCGCAAGGAATGAAGCAGCCGGTTGCTTTACGCCGTTGGGCAGATTGGGGAAAACTGGAAAATGATAAATATATCCCCGTCACTCGTAGCGATGAAATGGATACCTGGAAAGAAGTGGGAGAAATACCGACTGCATGGCTTTCTGCCCGTGTCCGTACAAGAGATCAGGCACATGCCGAATGGGATAATTACGCCACTCAGGATGATGTTATTGAGTTTATGAAACCTTTCCGTGATTCAATTTGGCATAGTAACAATCCTGCTTATACCATTAAGTCGGGATTTGCCATGCCGGGAATGGATAACCGGGGATGTGCGGGCTGGGGACGTGGACACTTCTATTATATCCCACGTAACAATGGAGAAACTTATCAAAGTATGTGGAAGTTCTGTATGGCAGAGAAGGACAGCCTGGACATGATGTTTATCGCTTCGTGGAGTGACTATACCGAAGGACACGAAATAGAGCCGACCATTGAAAACGGTGACCGTGAACTACATACGACTTTAAAGTATGCGGCGGAATTCAAAGACGAACAGGCGGACGAGCGTGGATTAACCTTACCTTTAATGCTTTTCCGGCTGCGAAAAGAAGCCCGTTTCCTGGAAAAGACGAAGATGGACGTATCCGCTTGTCAACGTTCGCTCGATAAGGCAGCATTGTTGATTAGCCAGGGACGTTATCCGGTGGCAATAGGCTTGTTGTCACAAATAGAAAATGATGTCAAGACGGCAAAATCCGCTTTGGCGGTTGAGATGATGCGTTTGCGTGAGTCGGACATGAAGATTCAGGGAAAGCGAAAATCCGGTGGTTACAGTGCCGAAGAAACTCTCTCTATCTCTTTGCCCAAAGAGCTGGTTTCCAAATTACAAATGAATAACTATGTAGGGTATCTCTATTTTGAATACCTGGACAAGGGAAATGAATCTCTTTTTATACGTTCATCTACACAGCGCGAACCGAAAGAGCCGTTTAAAATTGTGTCCCGGATACGTACCGACAACACGGGTGAATGGAAAAGCGCAAAAGTAGAATTGTATAAGGATAATATCGTGAATGGATTCAATATGCCTACTTTCTATTTAAAAGGAAATGTCGTAGTCCGTAATTTGTCATTGGGCTATACGATCTACACAGTCAAATAAATGCATGGATGAAGAGTTTAAATAATTGGTTATTAGTTTTATCTGTACTATCCTGCTTCGGATGTTCCTCTCCGGTCCATGAAGATGACAGGGGATGTGCTTTCGTATCTGACAGTATTCAATATCGGGTTGAGTTTATGTCGGCGGGGTGCGTGCGGATTCTGTCTTTTCCCGAAGGTGATACACTGGTAACAAGAAGATTGGTGGTCGATTCGGAAAAGCCGGCTTTTAAAGATTATAAATGGGAAGATACGGGACAGAAGCTACTCTTTCGCACCCGTGAACTTTCCGTAGTTTTTGATAAGGCAGATGTGGCTTTCACTTTTCAGGAAACATCCACAGGTAAGTTATTACTAAAAGAGAAAGGGGATAGAAAGGCACGGAACTTCAAACGTTCGGTTGCCGGAGGTGAACAATGTCTCGAAGTCACTCAACGCTTTGTTCCTACCGAGGATGAGGCCATTTACGGACTGGGACAGTATCAGAATGGAATCATGAACTATCGGGGGAAATCTGTACTTCTGTTACAGGCCAATATGGATATTGTCAATCCGTTCCTTATTTCGACCAACGGATATGGTGTCTTATGGGATAATTATTCTTCTACGAAGTTTGAAGATACGAAGGAGGGCTACTCATTTACTTCCGAAGTAGGTGATGCCTCCGACTATTATTTTGTCTATGGTAAGAATATGGACGAAGTCCTTGCCGGTTATCGGGAATTGACGGGGGACGTGCCGATGTTTGGAAAATGGGTGTATGGCTTCTGGCAGTCCAAAGAACGATATAAGTCGTTCGATGAATTGAAGGCAGTCGTTAAAGAATACCGTAAACGGGGAATTCCGTTGGATAACATTGTGCAGGACTGGGAATATTGGGGAGACAAACCTCATTGGAACAGCCTGACCTTCCATCCGGCAAACTTTAATCATCCCCGTCAGGTTATTGATGAACTGCATCAACAGGACCATGTTCATTTTATGCTTTCCGTATGGCCCGGATTCGGACCGGAAACGGCTGTCTATCAGTCTTTGGATTCTATCGGTGCATTGTTTAGTGAACCTACATGGGCAGGTTATAAGGTTTTTGATGCCTACAATCCTGTCGCGAGGGATATTTTCTGGCAATACCTCAAGAAAGGACTCTATGATATGGGTGTGGATGCTTGGTGGATGGATGCAACGGAACCATCTTTCCGGGATGGATTCACACAGTTGAAGCAGGAAGAAAAGACCAAATCGGCAGGTAATACTTATCTGGGTAGCTTCCACCGTTATCTGAACACTTATTCTTTAGAAATGCTAAAGGACTTCTATCAACGCCTGCGCGCCGAGAGCGATCAGAAGCGTATATTTATCCTAACTCGTTCCGCCTTTGCCTCGCAACAGCATTATGGTACAGCCGTATGGTCGGGTGACGTTTCGGCTTCATGGGAGAATATGCACAAACAACTGGTTGCCGGCTTAAACTTGTCTATGTCCGGTATTCCGTATTGGACTTCCGATACGGGAGGATTCTTTGTCACAGAACGGGATGCAAAATATCCCGACGGACTGAAAAGTAATGATTATAAAGAGTTATATTCCCGTTGGTTCCAGTTTAGCGCATTTACTCCTATCTTCCGTGCTCACGGTACGAATGTGCCGCGTGAAATTTGGCAATTCGGTGAAGAGGGGACATTATCTTATGATAATCAAGTGAAGTATATTTATCTGCGTTACCGTCTGTTGCCATACATTTACTCAATGTCCCATCAGGTAACCGCCAATAATTATACCATGTTGAGAGGTTTGGCAATGGATTTCACAACAGATACCCGGACATTTGATATTGATAATGCCTATATGTTCGGTACTTCCTTATTGGTGCGTCCGGTATTTCATCCGCAATCGGAAGAAAAGAACATCTGTATTTATCTGCCGGAACATAGCGGTAAATATTGGTATGACTTCTGGACCGGAGAAGCTTTTGAAGGAGGAAGAGAACAAATGCAGACAAATATCCTCGACATACTTCCGCTCTATGTGAAGGCTGGTTCTATCTTGCCTTTGGCAGAAGTGAAACAATATGCGATGGAATATCCCGATCGTGAACTGGAATTGCGTATCTATGGAGGAGCGGATGCTGCTTTTTTATGGTATGAGGATGAAGGTGATTCCTACCGCTATGAAGAGGGTGTATGTTCGAAAGTGCCGATGCAATGGAAAGATTCGGAACGGACATTGACTATTGGACTGCGTGAGGGAACTTATCCCGGTATGCCGGAACAAATAAAAATGCATGTGAAATTATATCTGCCTGAAGGTGTAGCTCTTGATAGCAAAGAGTGCGTCTACACAGGTAGAGAAGTAAAAATAAAGTTTTAATTATAAGTATATATCGATTATGAAGAAGTTTCTCTATATTTTTATTCTATTGTTTATTGTGGGATGGGCACAGGCGCAACAGCGTGTGGTATACACAATCAACGACGGATGGAAATTTACAAAAGGATCTCCGTTTGAAGCGCAGCTGGCCGGCTGTGACGACTCTTCTTGGGAGACGGTCAATATACCTCATACATGGAATAATAAAGATGCAGACGACGAAACTCCGGGATTTTATCGGGGACCGGCTTGGTACCGGAAACAATTGTTTGTAGATAAAAGCCAGGAGGGACGTCAGGCAGTGATCTATTTTGAAGGAGCCAATCAGGAAGTACGATTTTATCTGAACGGTCAGTTCGTGGGAGAACACAAAGGAGGGTATACCCGTTTCTGTTTTGACATCACTTCCCATTTGCGTTATGGACAGGAAAACCTGTTTACCATTTATGTGAACAATGTCTATAATCCGAATATTCCTCCCTTATCTGCCGATTTTACTTTCTTTGGCGGTATCTACCGGGATGTCTATCTGCAGTTTATGAATCCGGTGCACATTGCAACGAATGATTATGCTTCGTCAGGAGTTTATATCCGTACACCCGAAGTGAACAACTCCGCAGCCTCGGTAGAAATTACTACATTACTGACGAATAATACACTCCAACCTGCAGAAATCAGGGTGGAAAATGTAATCTGCGATGCGGATGGTAAGGAAGTGAAAAAGACTCATGCGGAAATAAAGCTGGCATCCGGTGAAACAAAGACAGACATCTCTAAAAAGATAAAAATAGATTCGCCCCGTTTGTGGGATATAGACGATCCTTATCGGTATATGGTATATACGCGTATTCTCGATAAGAAAAAGGGTACTTTGCTGGATGAAGTGGTGAATCCGTTAGGCTTGCGCTGGTTTAAATTTGATTCGGAAAAGGGCTTTTTCCTGAATGGCAAAGGACGTAAACTAATCGGAACTGCCCGGCATCAGGATTATTTTCAGAAAGGAAATGCCTTGCGCGACGAGTTGCATGTACAGGATGTACTACTGTTGAAAGAGATGGGAGGGAACTTCCTGCGTGTGTCACATTATCCCCAAGATCCTGTAATCATGGAAATGTGTGATAAACTGGGTATTGTGACTTCGGTTGAAATCCCCGTTGTCAATGCTGTTACGGAAACTGAAGAGTTTTTGCAGAACTCCGTTGAGATGGCTAAAGAAATGGTACGTCAGGATTTCAACCGCCCTTCTGTTATGATTTGGGGGTATATGAATGAGATTTTTCTGCGTCGCCCTTATACCGAAGGCAAGCAATTGGAAGATTACTACCGCTTTACTGAAAAAGTAGCCCGTGCCTTGGAAGCGACCATCCGCGAGGAAGATCCTTCAAGATATACCATGATGGCTTATCATAATATGCCTCAATATTACGAAGATGCCCATCTGACCGAAATCCCGATGATTCAGGGATGGAACTTGTATCAAGGCTGGTATGAGCCGGATATCAATGAGTTTCAACGTTTGCTCGACCGTGCCCATAAGGTATACAAGGGAAAAGTGTTGATGGTTACGGAATATGGACCGGGAGTAGATCCGGGACTTCATTCCTACCAGCCGGAACGTTTCGACTTCTCACAGGAATATGGTTTGGTGTATCATAAACATTATCTCCGTGAAATGATGAAACGTCCGTTTATTGCCGGTTCCAGTCTGTGGAATCTGAATGATTTTTATTCCGAATCCCGTGTCGATGCTGTTCCTCATGTAAACAATAAAGGAGTTGTCGGATTAAACAGGGAGAAGAAGGATGTTTATTGGTTTTATAAGACAGCTTTGTCACGTCGTCCGATACTTGTTATAGGTAATCGGGAGTGGAAAAGCCGTGGGGGAGTGGTGAATACTGCACAGAAAGAATGTATTCAGTCTGTTCCTGTATTCTCCAATGCGGAAGAAGTAGAGCTGTTTGTGAACAATAAAAGTCTGGGAAAGAAAAAGGTAGAAGATAATTATGCCTTGTTCGACGTACCGTTCGTTGGTGGAGAGAATCTCCTGGAAGCAGTTGCCGTGGCTGGTGATAGCAAATTGCGGGATATGCTCCGGATTCAGTTCCAGTTGGTAGGCTCACAGTTGAAAGACGAAGCAATTCCATTTACGGAAATAAATGTAATGTTGGGTTCTCCGAGATATTTTGAAGACCGTACAGCAAATGTAGCATGGATTCCCGAGCAGGAGTATAAGCCCGGTAGCTGGGGATTTGTAGGCGGAACTTCTTATCGTCGTAAAACAGGATTCGGCAGTATGCTTGGTTCGGATATTGACATTCTGGGAACGGATATGAATCCAATCTTCCAGACTCAACGTGTTGGAATAAAATCTTTTAAAGCTGATGTACCGAATGGAGAATATTCCGTATATTTGTACTGGGCAGAATTGGAGTCGGACAAAGAGAGGGAAGCGTTGGTTTATAATCTGGGAGCTGACTCGGAACAGACGTTTGCCGGAAACCGTAGCTTCGGAATTTCAATGAATGGAACGACTGTTTTGGATGATTTCAACATAGCTCGTGATTACGGATATGCCCGTGCTGTTATCAAGAAATTTGTAGTAACGGTGAAGGATGGAAAAGGATTGAGTGTTGACTTTCATAAAAAAGAAGGAGAACCTATTCTGAACGCTATCCGTATTTATAGAAACTATTAATCATAAACACTGTCAATATGCTTAGGTCTATTTATTTACTGTCTTTTCTCCTCCTGCAATCTTTATTTGCTTTTGCCGGGAATGTAAAGGAGAATGTTCCGTCTTCTTTTGACTTGTATGTATGCATCGGACAATCCAACATGGCGGGGCGTGCAACATTAACTCCGGAAGTCATGGATACCCTCCAAAATGTGTATCTATTGAATGATAAGGGGAATTTTGAACCGGCAGTAAATCCTCTCAATCGTTATTCTACAGTTCGGAAAGATTTGTCAATGCAGCGTTTGGGACCGGCTTACGGCTTTGCTAAAGAGATGGCCCGACAAACGAAACGTCCTGTCGGGCTGGTAGTAAATGCGCGTGGAGGCCCATCCATCAACTCCTGGCTAAAAGGGAGTAAAGACGGATATTATGAAGAAGCTCTTTCCCGGGTTCGGATTGCAATGAAGCAGGGAGGTGTTTTGAAAGCAATCCTTTGGCATCAGGGAGAAGCCGATTGTTCGAATCCGGAAGCGTATAAACAGAAACTGATTTCTTTGGTGAAAGACTTGCGGGAAGATCTGGACATGCCGGATCTACCGGTTGTTGTAGGACAGATTTCACAATGGAACTGGACGAAAAGAGAAGCAGGTACAGTCCCCTTTAATCAGATGATTAAAAAAGTTTCTTCATTTATTCCCTATTCCGATTGGGTATCATCGAAAGGATTGGGATGGTATAAAGATGAGAAAGACCCTCATTTTAATACGGAAGCACAACTGTTATTAGGAAAACGTTATGCGAAAAAGATACTGAAGTTTTATAAACATCAATAGGATACCCTTTTTCGAAGGAACATAAAAGCCGGCTGATCCCTCATGAATCAGCCGGCTTTTGTATGGTGAATAACTAAATACTGCCTTGTTGATAGAAAAGGAGTCTATATGCTTAATTGTCTTGTTATAAGCAAATTAACCTGTTAATAACTTTGTTGATATCCTTGTTGATAACTGAAATTAGGTTGTGAATAAAACCAGTAAAGAAGAGTCGTCATAAAAAAGAAGAACCGCATTTCTGCGATTCTTCTTATCTTTAGTTGCGGAGATCCGATTTGAATACTCTTCTCTTCGCTTCTATAAGAATCAGATTATCAGCTTTCTACATTATTCGCAATATGGTTATTTTATATTATATTGTCCCGATTTAGTCCCGGTAAACGTCTTAAAACATAATTATAACTTACTGATATTCATGTTTGTATGTGTTTACCGATCTTTCCATTTTCCGCCTTTTATAATCGTCATCCGGCAGCTTCGGCACTGTTGCCGTGGTATAACTCCAATCTAGTAGATAGAGTCGCATTTTCTTGTATAAGACGCTTAACTTCTTCTTTCAATTCTTTATTTTCTTCCTTTAAATAATTTGTTAAATTGTTGTCGTTTGATCCTGAATTGTCAGGTGAAAGAAATTTTTCCCCTTCCCCAGTTATTATCCACATGATATTAATAGTCGGATATGTGCGGTGTATATTCCGCAATGCGTCGCTGCTTATTTCGCCTATTATCTTTCTTATAAACTCCCTATTCTTGCCAATTTCTTGTGAAAATTGGTTTGGAGTGATACTCATTTCTGTGCATAACTCAATGAGTCTTTCTTTAATTGGGCTAACTTCCTTCATTCTTTATTTATGTTAAAAAGCGGAATATAATCCGCTATATGTTTTTATATGCGGAATATTATCCGCATATTTGCACTGTGAGTAACAAATTACTGCATCAAATATAACAAAAAGTTGCAGTACACACAATAGGGAAAATACCCTATGTCTATGTAAAATCTAAATATAAAATATTATGGCTGTAACTAAAAAGCATTATTCATTTACGCCTGGTGCATTAAAAGTATCCAGAAAAGACTATCCGAAATTGAAAAATCAGCTTTATAGCTTTCTTGGCTGTTCGTCGGATCCTGAATATTATAGGAAAAAGAAAGACTATCTGAATATACCGGCCCACATCAAAGAAGGAATAGAAAAGATCTTCTCTGAATTTGGGGTAGATGTTTCTGATATCTGGGAAATAAAAGAATAAGCTATGAATATACAGGCAGAATTAACCGAACGGGAAGAGGAAATCGCGGAAGTTATGGGGCTAGGCGCTATTTCCCAGAAAGAAGCTGCTAACATTTTGGGTATTTCAATTAAGACGGTAGACAATACCTTGCAGAAGATCAAAGAAAAGGCCGGTATTAGCAAAGCTGCTGAATTGACAAAGTTCTGTTTTTGTCGGAAATTTAATATTCCCTTGTCTATGTGTGAACCGGTAAAACGGTTTGTGGCCGCTTGTTTTCTTTCCGTATTCATATTTGGCGAATATGTACATGCTAGTGATTTGTACCGTAGAACCACCAATACACGACGGGTACAGACGGAAGAAGTGGTAAGGTTAAGACGAACTGAAACTTAATACTCTGCCTAGTAGAGAAGCCAACGGACAATAATAAGGCATTAAACCGGTGACAGCCGAGAATAGATCGGCACCCCCCTGGAATAGTTCAGCGGTAGAACAAAAATGCAGATGATATCGGGTGTTTACGTCGGTGGTTCGATCCCACCTTCCAGGACGTTACATAAAAGTGTAGAAGGCCAACGGACAATAACAAGGCATTAAACCGGTGACAGCCGGGAACAGACCGGTTATGTTTAACATTAAAAAATTCTATTATGGCAGGAAAAGCAAGTATTACAGCAAAAAAAGCGAAACTAGAAGTCTATAAAGATGGAAGTTTCCACAAAATCGACACTCTTAATTTTAGGCCGGGTGAATACCCGGAGTTTACAAAGTTCTTGGAACAAAATTTTTCCTTAGAGCAAGTACATAGTAACATTAAAAAGAAATCAGGTTTTTATCTGGTAAAAGTTGATCCAGATAAAAGAGAAGATCTTCTTAATATTCTTAGTAATGGCCTGGGAAGTACAGTAGATCTTAATTCGCCGTGTATTTATACTGGCACAAAAGATTAGTTATGGCACGGCATAGATGGACTTTATTACAGCCGACACCAGATCGAATACCGGGAGTCTATAAGGCTGAAATTTGCGTCAAATGTGGATGCGTAAAGCTCCACTTGTATTTAGGCCAGATCTACACCTCTTCTTATCTCCTTAATGGGAAAGAATTATCAAAACTACCTGAATGTAAATAGTGAAATTATGGAAACAAAAAAATGTACAGCATGTGGCAGCGTATTGCCTATAAGTGAGTTTTCACACCACCCTAAGACGGCAGACGGATTATGTAACGTTTGCATGAGTTGTCGTTCTGCGAAGATCTCTAAAGGGAAAAAGAAACAGCAACCAGGAAGTAATCCCCATTTAGCGCAATTTAAACCGCGTGAATTGATGGATGAACTTAGAGCCAGGGGCTACAAGGGGACATTAACCTATGTGCAAGAGATCAAACTTTAAAAACTGGTTTTATGGAAGATGGAATAGTAAAAAATAAGCTGGAAAAGCTTAAAAGGCTGAATAGCTCTTTTCTTGAGAAAAAAGAACTACATAATAAAAAGATGATGCGGGCCCGAAAATTTGATACGGAAGAATTTCACTCGGAAAAATACAAGTTGTATTATTCATTAAGTAGTAGAGCGTCCGATCTTGCTTATAATATTCGTAGGAATTTTCTATATGAAAAAAGAATTATTGATTGGGGAGATGCCGAAAGTATTAAGATGGATTATCGTATTCGGTTGAGTAAAAAAACCGAAGGGAGAGATAACTATCTAAATAAGCATAAATACGGGCTTTGGTTTCTGGGTAGTTCTTTAGGTGCGGATTATGGCGAATTTACTTGTAATAAATGCGGATCCACGTTTTATCATTCACCTTCTGAAATAACACTAGCCGGTAAGGTTGTGTACAAATGTTGTTGCGGGCACTGCACCAATAGTATAATAAACAGAGATTGGGGGGAAGAACCCTATTTTTAATTAATCTTGAGCCATGGACGTACAATTAAAAGGATCGATAAATACGGAAGAAGAAGCTAGATCATATATGAAGCTAGCTATTACAACCGAGTCGAAGAATAGGTTAAAGTACTATCTTGATTTATTAGGCTATCATCATATTGCCTATAAGGTCGAGAAAATTAAACTTATGGGTGATACTTTTTCGGAAGTATATGTATTGCCACATCATTATAAAGTTGCTAGGAATATGTGGAAACAGACGACCGAAACAGTATTAGATGAAACTGAAATATTTACAGATTAATAATTGATAAAAAATGAATAATCTAAATTTGTTATATATAGACTTATTTTGTGGTGCTGGTGGGACTTCTACCGGGGTAGAATCTGCAAGAGTGGACGGTGAACAATGTGCTAAAGTGATTGCCTGCGTAAATCACGATGCAAACGCCATAGCTAGTCATGCTGCAAACCACCCGGACGCATTACACTTTACAGAAGATATCCGAACTTTGGAGCTTTCTCCTTTGATTGCACACGTCCAACGGATGAAACAAATATACCCAGATGCACACCTTATATTATGGGCATCATTGGAGTGTACAAATTTTAGTAAAGCGAAGGGAGGGCAGCCAAGAGATGCGGATAGTCGGACATTAGCTGAACACTTATTTCGTTATATCGAGGCTTTGAACCCTTCATATATTCAAATTGAAAATGTAGAGGAATTTATGTCATGGGGGCCTATGGATGAAAACGGGAAACCAATTTCCATGCATAAAGGCAAAGACTATACCCGTTGGGTACGTTGTGTAAAATCTTATGGATATAACTTTGATTATCGGATTATGAATGCTGCTGATTATGGAGCGTACACTAGTCGAAAACGTTTTTTTGGGATATTTGCAAAGGGTAATTTACCTATTATTTTCCCTGTACCAACACATTGCAAGGAAGGGAAACAAGATATGTTTAACGCTCTTGCTAAATGGAAACCCGTTAAAGATGTATTAGATTTTGAAGATGAAGGTACAAGTATTTTCACTCGAAAAAAGCCTTTGTCCGAGAAAACCCTAGAACGTATTTATGCAGGATTAATTAAATTTGTTGCAGGCGGTAGAGATAAATGGCTGCTGAAATATAATTCAATAAATGGGAAGACAGGGAAACATATTCCTCCTGGGATAGACGAACCATGCCCGACAGTGAGTTGCCAAGGTCGATTAGGTATTGTACAAGCTCATTTCCTTTCCAGATATAACAGTTGTAGGGCACAAGATACATGTAAATCGGTTGATGAACCGTGTGGAGTCCTTACGACGAATAATCGTTTTGCAAAGGTAGGTTGCCATTTTATTTCTAAGTATTTTAGTGGGCACCCTGAAAGTAAAAATATTCCAGTTGATGGGCCAGCACATACAATCAAATGTAAAGATAATCATTCATTAATTAATGCAAAGTTCCTTTCTGCATACTATGGCAATGGTGATAATGTTAGCCGGATAGATAAGCCATGCCCAACTATACCGACTAAAGATCGATTTACTTATGTAAATCCCCGTTTTCTTTGCTCATACAATTTTAATGATACAGGTAAGGATATTAATGCGCCGTGCCCTACATTGCTTACGAAAGATAGGTTATCACTGGTTAGCCCGTTTTTTATGAATTACTATTCTGGGGGAGGACAACATTCTGATATAAACAATCCCGCGCCTGCTATTTTGTCAAATCCTAAACAGAGGCTTATATCATATCAGTTTATGGATCAGCAATTCGGTCAAAGTAAACCGGCTGGGATTAACCGCCCGTTAGGAGCGCTAACAGCCAATCCGAAGTATAATTTAATAAGTTGTCGCCCGTGGATAATGAATACAAATTTTGGAAATATTGGTAATTGTATAGATAATCCTGCACCCGTTATTACAGCTAATAGGAAATGGCATTACTTAATGAATCCTCAATTTATGTCTGCTGGTGGTAATATCGATAATCCGTGCTTTACACTTATTGCGCGTATGGATAAGATGCCGCCTTATTTGGTCTGTACGAAAGAGGGGGATGTTATCATCGAAGTATACGAAACGGATAGTCCTATGACTCGGAAGATCAAAGAGTTTATGGCTATATACGGGATGGTAGATATACTTATGCGTATGTTGAAAATCCCTGAATTAAAACAGATAATGGGATTCCCGAAAGATTACGTTCTCATTGGTACACAGGCCGATCAAAAGAAATTTATCGGTAATGCAGTAGAAGTCACAATGGCGAGAGTTCTTTGTGAAGTTACCAGTAGGAAATTACGTGATTTAAGGAGAGCTGCTTAAAGGCTTGTAATGAACGAGAAATGAAACAAAAGAAATTACATATATCCTTTGACCTTGATATAGGTTTAATAGATGGTGATAAAATACGGAAACCAGCTTTGAAGGCTGAAATTAAAGATTGCATAAGACAAAGGTTATGGCAATTCTGTAGATGGGTGAGAATTACCAATTTGAAAATTAACGAATAACAAGAAAGTAATGAGCAAAAAGATAATACGGGTATTCCCATCTAAAACAAGGGCTACCCCGGACGATAAAGATGTTCGCATTGGGGTTTATCCTGGGTTATGGGATCAGGCGGATGAGGTTCATATTTCCGTAGCTTTTACGTGGGATATTCCTTGGGCAGAACAGGCAGCAAAGTTTTGGGAGGTTGTTGCTCCTGTTAAAGTAGGTGGCCCGGCATACAACGAGATTGGCGGAAATTTCATTCCAGGAATGTATATGAAGAAAGGGTATGTTATAACTTCACGCGGATGTCCTAACCGTTGCTGGTTTTGCTCTGTTCCAAAACGTGAAGGTGGCTCCCTGCGAGAACTGCCAGTAACAGACGGCTGGATTGTGACGGATGATAATTTATTAGCGTGTTCCGATCGGCATATAAACGAAGTGTTTTCTATGCTGGAAAGACAGCCACACCGTCCACAATTTTGTGGAGGACTGGAAGCGAAGCTACTTACTCCTGTTATGGCAGGTAGGATAAAAGAACTAAAACCGGAAAGCCTATTCTTTGCATACGATACACCAGATGATTACGAACCACTTGTCGAAGCTGGTAAGATGCTTTTCAATGCAGGGTTTACTCGTGGATCACACGATCTAAACGCCTATGTTCTTTGTGGATATAAGAAAGACACTTTTGATAAAGCATTGAAGCGGATGGAAGACACTTGGCGTGCCGGATTTGTACCTATGGCTATGCTATACAGAGATTTTAAAGGTGAGTATTCCCGCGAATGGAAACAGTTTCAACGAGAGTGGGCTAATCCATTCATTCGGGGATCAAAGCTAAAAGAGATAAGACTTTAGAGTAAAACAAGAATAGAAAGGAGCATTATGGAAAATGAAGAATACCTCTGTATTAATTGTGCTAAAAAGATAGAATGTTATGGACCTGACATCAAATTAGAAGAACCTGATTTATGTATTCCTATAAGCTGTATAGATTATCAAGATATAGAAGAAAAATTTAATTCATAACAAATTAATAAGGAGTAGAAAGTATGAGAGAACGTATTTTGCCTGAAAGTAAGAAGGATCGCCGATTAAGAAACCTAAAGTATCAAATGAGAAAGAAAGGTTATGTTATCAACGACAAAGATCGTGTATGCGTCCTTGCTGATGAAGATAAACGATCTCCATTACAAGAAAAGAGAATTAAGACATTTTCTTTTCGCCTACAATATAAAATGCTTTAGTTAGTGCATATATCCCCCAAAAAAGATAGAAAAAAGTTTGTAACCGTGTAACTTTAGAAGTTATGATTAAAGTTAGTGACATTTATAGCAAAACGCATGATGGACTAGATATAATCTTAGATTATTATCCACAGGCCGAAGGATGCGTCGATAACAAAAAGAAATTTAAACGCCGCCCAGAAGAAGACGACGCTTCGGCATGTATCAAGAAATTCAAAGTAAATAACGACTATGAAGTCTATAAGGTAACGGATTTCGGGGATCAGTCTACAGCAATGTCCCCGGTTGATATTTGCATGTATGAAGAAGGTATCTCTTTTTCAGAAGCGATTTTTAAGCTGGCAAGTCGTTATAATGTGACTAACGAACTAAATAAGTCAGTCAATAAGCCGGATATCAGAAAACGACCGGCTAAAGCTGACGAAAAGGAAGGATCCCGCTTCTTTGAACTTGAAAAAACATTCACGGCAGATCAACTTAAGATCATGGGGCCGCGCGTAAAGCAGGAACATATTGATCGGTTAAATTGGTACGTGGCAAAATCGATTTCTTATGTTAAGAATAGGGAAGTTACCACTAAATACACAACGCCTACCTATCCTATATTTATGCGTGAATGTATTGTACAGTCTAGTAATGATCCTGAAAAGGTTGTTAAGTTCTACAAGATATATGAACCGTTGAACCCGGATAAACAATGGCGTTTTAGTTATACCCCTGATGGGGTGAAGCCCAAAGAATTTATTAACGGTCTGGAAGAACTAAAGAAATTGTACCGGGAATATAATGCGAAAGAAGAAGCTTTATTTAAACAGGATCCCAAAAATGAGGATAAACCTTATAAAGAAAAAAAGATGGAAGAAGCTTTCATTTGTTCAGGTGAACGCGATTCGCTTTGTGTTGCTTCGCTTGGCTATTCTCCTTTGTGGTTTAATTCTGAAACCTACAAAGTAAGCCCGGAAGAGATTAAGGAAATATATAAGTATGTAGAGAAACTATATAATATACCGGATATCGATTCGACCGGTATAAGGAAGGCTACGGAATTAGCACTTAAGTACATGGATATCTTAACGGTCTGGCTACCTTCTTGGCTGACTACCTATAAAGATTGGCGTGGGAAACCACGAAAAGATTTCCGGGATTTCATGGAGTTAAGGCAAAGAAATGAAGATTTTAGGAACCTTCTTAAAATGGCTATGCCAGCCCGGTTTTGGGAGATAACGCAAAACGAGAAAACCGGGAAGAAACAGTACGAAATAGATGCGGATTGCCTACATTATTTTTTGAAACTAAACGGATTTCATGCCTTACGGGATGAAAATTCGGCTAATACTCAATATGTGCGCGTAGTAGGGCGGATCGTTTCGTCTATAAAGGGGAAGGATATAAGAACTTTCCTTCGCCAATTTGCGAGGGAACGTTATTTGGATCGGAATATTCGTAATTTGATCCTAAACTCGCCACGTATGAGCGATGGGGCATTGGAGAATCTGGACGAAATAACGCTGGACTTTACAAGTTATACCAGGAAGAGTCAGTATTTTTTCTTCCCTAATGCAGTATGGGAAGTTACAGGGGGTAAGATAGAAACCCAATTGGCGAACATGGGCATTACAGACCGCTATGTTTGGGAAGAAAATGTAATACCGCACAATGTTAAAGTATTGCCAGATATGTTTACGATAAAACGAAATAAACTTTCAGATGGGACAGATGCTTGGGATATCGATATACACGAACATGCTAGTAATATTTTTCGATACTTAATTAATACGAGTAGAACACACTGGCGGAAAGAGCTTGAATATTCTCTGGATCACTTGGATAATGAGGAAGCGGATCGATATCGACTAGAACATATTTTTGATATTGCAGGGCCTAACCTGGAACCGGCAGAAATAGCGGAGCAAAAACAGAACTTGATAAATAAGATTTTTGCGATCGGCTATATTCTTCATCGGTATAAATCCCCTTCCCGTGCCTGGTCACCTTACGCGATGGATAATAAACTAGGAGAAGACGGGGACAGTAACGGAAGATCCGGAAAATCTTTTCTTTTTAAAACTTTCGATCACTTTATGAAGACTGTTAAGTTATCCGGCCGTAATCCTAAATTAATGGATAATCCCCACGTGTTCGATCAGATTACCCAACACACCGACTTTTTATTAATAGATGATTGCGACAGATATACTTCTACCGGTTTGTTTTACGACGTTATTTCGTCTGATATGACCGTAAACCCGAAGAACAATCAATCATTCAACATACCTTATAAGGATAGCCCGAAAATTGGATTTACAACAAACTTTGTGCCGGTGGATTTTGATCCATCAACAGAAGGAAGGTTGCTTTATATGGTATTTTCAGACTATTATCACCAACGTACACCGGATAATGACTATTTGGAAACAAGATCTATTCGGGATGATTTCGGTAAGAATTTGCTAACAGACTATAACGAGGAAGAATGGAACCAGGATATTAACTTCATGTTGCAATGTTGCAAGTTCTATCTTTCATTGATTGATGATTCAGTTAAGATACTGCCCCCAATGGATAACATCATGCGTCGAAAATATAAAGCTGATATGGGAGCCGGTTTTGAAGATTGGGCTAAAGGATACTTTGCCGAAGATGGGGATAAGGTTAATGTATTAGTTGATAGGCAATCCGCTTTTCAGGACTTTATAAACTTTTCTGGTATGCGTAAATGTACCATGCAGCGTTTTACGAAAGCTCTAAAAGGATTTGCGAATCTTACGCCTTATGTGAAATGTCTTAATCCAGAAGTTATGCGAAATAGTTCTGGACGTATCACCAGGAAGATAGACGGTAAATCCTGTGATATGATCTATATTCAGACTGTTAGCGCCACTGGAATTAATGATATGGAGATGGGGGAGAGTGAAGCAAACCGGACGCCTGCACAAACAGTGATTAAAGGTTTTACCGATACAAAAACTGATTCTGGGAATGTGCCTTTCTAAATATAAACTAAAAAGCTACCAGGAATTTAGGGATCTGATGCAGGTGCCCGGATTCTATGAATTTGCTAAGCCGGTATACGACTTCTTGGAAGTGATGGAAGAAGGAACTATCTTCAATTTCGCTACAAAATGCCAAGACGAACAAAAACTGGAATGGTTTATTAAGGTAGCATGTTTGTTTATATGGTGCGGGCATTTTGAGTATGAGTTTAACGATGATTTTACAAAGATAAGGCGTAAACGTCTTATGGAGATCGAAAAAAAATGGAAAGAAGAGTATTACGAAAGGTTACGAAACAGCTAACCATGTGCCTACATTGCGTCCAGGACTGTAACGAAGGGTACAAAGTAAAGAGGTCAGATACGAAAGTGTCTGGCCTTTTTACTTGAAAAGCGCCCGGCGCCAGCCGCCCAGCCTTTCGGTTTCCCCTTACCCCTTCCCTTTTTACTACTAAAATTTTGTAACTCTGTATCCTATGTTTGAAAAAGAAGATAAGTAACTAATAATAAGATAGATAATCGGTTTCAAACTTGGTTTCAAACTTGGTTGCAAACTTGGTTACAAAAAAACAGTGTTTGTAACCTTGCATTTTGTGACGGTGGAAAATAGCCTGGTTACAAACTGTTTTTTCTCTTATTTTTTTGTATCATGGTTTTGTGACTAAAATAAAATCTTGATATATAGTAAGTTAAGGTAAGAAAGTTACAGGTTACAAAATTACAAAGATTTAGAGCGAAATTTGAAAAAACAGACGATTGAAGAGTATGTTTAATAAGCGGTAAATTTGCCGCCCGCTATTCAGTGTAAATATATTTATATTCTCCGCTATGGAATCAATGGTTTAATTTATTGTATATATAATGCTGTTAATCAATATTTTATTTATGTTTTTGTAGCAAAATTCAAATCATGGTAACAACGAAAATAACAATCGAGGCACATTTAGCGGAATATTGTTGGTCTAAATTTTCCGCAGATCCAGACGGGGCACCAGTGAAGTTTCCCGATAATTTGGATATCTATCATCTTATTTATGATTTGCTAGAAAAACGACCGATAAACAGTTCTAGGGATCAGGGTAATTTAGAAATTATATTGCCGGATCGTAGGGAAGGGGATTTGGCCGGTGGGAAATCCCCGGAGCGTTTCAATTATCTAGGAATACGCAGTCAGAAAATACTTAATAAGAAAATAAAATTGATGATGCGTGCAGAACTTCACGATCTGATTGATGAAAATAAACACAAATTCGGGATCGATCAGATCCAGTCTGTACACTACTTTATGAAAAAATACTGCATTGAATCAATAACCGAAGAAGCATTGCAGAAGGATTACCAGCGATGGAGAGATAATATAAGACGTTCAAGTAAAAAACGTCCATACAAGAAAAAATAGAAGTTTTTTTCACCTACGAAGTGTATCTTAATGTCCTTTTTTTGCTGGAATTTTGCCGGAAAGATGCCGGAAAAATGCGGAGTAATTGAATATCAAATAGTTATATAGTATGAGAACAAAGAAAACACCTTATTCAGCAGCTAATTCGCTTCGACTGATACCGATAGGCAAAATAAACCGTTTTGCCCTAATTATGTCACGTGCTTTTGTTTCCTTCCAAAATGGAGATTATGAGATTCCAATCGTGCCAGGATCATTTACACCTGACATCCAACCGGAAGAAGCAGAAGGCGGCCTTATATATAATGTAGGGCATACGTTTAATGTTGCCCTGATCGATATAGCTAATGAACACTTGCTGGCTGCATTGAGCAAACAAGAGTTAATCGCCATTTATACCAATGAAGCCGGTTGCGAAATTGTATCTGGAACCCAACATACACCCTTGGCGTTTACTTATGCAAAGGTAGCCGGGCAATATCAATGTAAACTAACCGGGATAATGTCACATTCAGAAGCCTTTTACAGTCCTTTCTAGCCCGCTTTTAAACGGTTTCTTTTGCAGAAAAAAGAAACCGTGGATAAAATTCAGCAGATTTTTAATGAGAAATGGGCGATCGAGGCAAAGGATTATCATCACCTTTTATCACTTATCTTGCCTTCTATAAATAACGGTAACTTAGCAGCTATTGAACAGCATCTTTTGCAAAATAAGGTTACGGCTTATGCCGCTATGCCTTATGTGGCGGATCGATGGGAACTGGAAGACGCTTCGTTACCGGAAAATTCAGTCGTTATACTTACTTGTGATGGCGTTTTATATTCTTGGGAAACTTTCCGTTTGGAACAATTTATTGCAAAAGCCCTAGCAAATCCAAAGATAGCCGGTATTGTCTTATTTGTAAACGGCCCTGGCGGAATGATTACCCGTGTGGATCTTTTGGAAAGAATGATCCGGGAATCTTCTAAACCAATTGCAGCATACATTACCGGTGTATGTGCTTCCGCGCATTTTTGGTTTGTGTCTGCATGTGGGCGGAAATTCGTTTCTTCCCCAATGGACGAAATAGGATCCTGCGGGATTATCTACACTTATCAAAGCTTTAAAAAGTATTATGAAGAGCTAGGCGTTGAGCTTAAGGATATTTATCCTGATAGTGCGGATCTGAAAAATAAAATGATTCGTGATATGGAAGAGAAACAGGATGATAGCCTTATTAAAGAGAAGCTTTCTTTTTATCACAATCTTTTTGCACAGGCAGTTGCCAGAAATCTGGGCATAAAATACGATCGAAACGATCCTCTTTTTCGTGGGCAAACCTATTTTGCTGATGTAGCCCTGGCAAATGGTTATGTAGATGCTTATGGTACGTTGGAAGATGCTATCGTATGGGTATTATCACAAGCGACACTAAAAAGGGCTAATGAGATAATTTAATATTCACTTTTTAATCAATTTGTTTTATGAAAAATCGTTTTTCACAATTCGTTCCGGCTGTAATGGCTATTCTGGGGATTAAGGACTGGAATAAGGACGCGGACAAAAAAAACGCTTTACTGGCAGAAGAGAAAGAAAAGCTTAAAAACATGGGCTTTAATGAAACTTTTCTCACTGGTTTTTGTGAAGCGTTAAGTAATGACTTCCCGGATGATAAACCGCAAGGAAGTACGGAAAATGGAACTGTTATCCCGGAAGATAGTGCTTCCAATGCAGTAATAAAAGGTTTGCTAGCTGATATTACAGCCAAATTAGCTACCGCGCAGGTAGAAATCGAAACTCTGGCTAAAGAAAAAGGAGAACTTTCTACGGAAGTAGCAGCTAAGAGAACAGAGATTACCGGTCTTAATCAAAAAATTAAAACGCTCTCTGATATGGCAGAACTGGACAAGGGAACCGGGGCACAAAACGGGACTATTATACCGGATGCTAAAAACATTGTTTTGAATTGGGATGATGATAAGCAGCTAGGCGGTATTACCGGTGAAATGTACGGTATGGATAGAGCTTATAATCAGCGTTTACGTGCTGAAATGCTTTATCGTAAGGGTATTGCAGTTCAGGTACCTACGGCTAGTTCTATCGATTATTCTAGGCTGAAAGAAGATTTAGGCGCTTTCTATCGTGTACCGTGGCAGGATCGTTTGCAATCTTTTTTGATGGTTTTGCCATCTATCGAGAGTATTTTCCCTTTGGAGAGTGGTTATCAAGATCTAGCAGTATTAACTAATATCTGGTTAGGTGAGTTTTCACAAGCAGATAATACCGCTAGTGACTTCGATAATGTCACTAAGGGCAATTATGAGTTTGACAATGAAACGCTGCGTATGTTTAGCGTTATGTTTGCTCATAAGTTCAAGGATTTAAAAGCGCTGGAAAAATCTTGGATCGGAAGCTACAACAAGGAAGGATCCCAGGTTATTAAGTGGTCTTTTATTGAATACATTCTCGCAGAGACAGCGAAGAAGCTGCATAACGAACGTGAACAGCGCCGTGTTAATGGTGTGCGTAAAGAACCGGATCTGAATAAGCCGGGCCGTGCTATGGGGGCCGCTGATGGTATCTATGAATTTCTGAATAAGAAAGTAGTAGGCCATATTGATATCAATAATGGTAAGCTGGTTTATCAGGTGAAGCCGTTTGAGCTTGGTACTTTGTCACCAGAGAATATCGGGGAAAAAGTTTATCAGGCTACATCAATGATACCAGCCGTTCTTCGCGATTCTGGTACATTAGCTTTGTATATGCCTTCTCACATGATTGTGTGGTACCACAAGTACAATGAACTGCATTATGCGCAGAATCAAGACTACAAGGCTAATATTATGTACGTGAAAGAATATCCGTCGGTGAAACTTATAGCAGTGCCGAACGCTGATAATCACCATCGTATTTTTTGGACGCTGGAAGGTAATATCCATACATTCGAAGATCAGCCGGGAGAAATGACGAAATTCAATATCGAGCAGCAAGACTGGACTTTGAAAGTATGGAGTAACTGGAAAGAATCTACCTGGGCTTATGCGGTAGGATTCAAATACACAAAGAAAGAAGACATGGACTATTCGCGTCAGATGATTTTCTGCAATGAATACGACCGTCCGGCATCTTATTTTATCGAAGCCGATAAGGATACGCAACCGTCTGCAAAGTATCATACTTCTATTGTGACTGTTGCTAATACTAATCTATTGGCTATTACTGATATTGAAGATGCAGAGGTCGGGAAGATTGTTACGCTGAAATGTGGCAATACGAATAAGGGCGTTAAGATTGATAAGTCCGGTAATTTCTCCCTTATTTCGGAAGCTTGGAACCCTAAAAAGGGTGATATGATCCGTTTAATGAAACGTGATGACGGGAAATTTATTGAGATAGGCCGCGAGACTGGCGCCGCCGATGCTTTGCAGTTTGCCCCAGATGAAACAACGCCTTCTTTACAGGGTGGATCTGTTTTCGTAACAGGTGAAAATACGAAAGCTACGGCAATCACCAACTTTACAGATGCAATCGCCGGAAAAACTTACACGATCCACGGAAGTGGTAAAGAAAATGCTAGTACAATTGCAACCGGTGGAAGTTTTGTTTTGACATCCGCCCTAACGTTAAGTACTGGTAAGTTTATCAAGCTGGTTAAAACTGACGATGGCAAGTTCTACGAAGTTGCACGCGGCTAATTATTGGTGGGGGAATATTTTCCCCTACCTATTATTAATCTCAAAAAAATAGCTATATGAAAACTTACATTAAAACATCTGTACCCAGACCGGCAGGAAGTCCGGGTAAGGGAATAACGCCTAAAGATGTTCTTACGTTGATCGACGTTGAAGACATTGTTTCTTTTCCGCCGCGTGATGGTGCCGGTGTCGTCCTGGTTGGTGATATTGTAGTAAAACCGTCGGCGTACTCTGTGGATCTTTATATTACGCCTGGTACGGTTGAACTGGCTTCTAACGGTGAAGGTGAAACCGATGCGAAAGGTTTTACCCCTTCGGTTAAAGGGAAGCATCCAGGGAATAAAAGAGAAGTGCGCGAATTTAAGACGAACTGGCTAGGTCGTCATTGTATTGCTATTTTGCAGTATTGTAACGGGGAACCGGCAGATATTATCGGATCACCATGTAACCCGATTGAAATGTCTGTGAACTATACAGGCAATAAAGATGCAAATTCTTCTGAATTTACTTTTACGCAAATTAGCAAGGGGGACGATATCGGAATTTATGAAGGCACGATCCCGCACGAAGAACCCCTGGCAGTAGTTCCGGCGGCTGCAACGGAAATAACCTTCAAAGGTACAGGGCAATACCAGCTAAGTGCCGGGGCCGCGAAAATAGCAACTGTTACAGGTGCTCAACATGGCGACGTCTTAACGTTGATTGGTATTACGGCTGGTGTTGCACCAACAGTAGAAACCGGCGCTTCGTCTGTCTTTTTATTGCAAGCTGGTAAGGTGTTCACTGCGTCACCTGGAAGCCAGATCACATTTAAGGCTTTTGATACCGGAGGTGGGGCAATGAAATTTGTTGAGCAATCAAGATACGAGGCTTAATTTTTTTACTTGTAACTACTTGTAAGCCCTGGGCAGTGATGTTCGGGGCTTTTTTAGTCCTTTGCCTGGCAATTGCCTTTTTTAATCTTTGTGTCTCACTTAATAAATTAATCAAATGAAAGAACAAATTATTTCCTATTTACAAGGGCCTAGAAACTTCGCGGAAGGCGTGGCGCTTTATGAAATATTCGGAGTAAATCGCATGTTGAAAGCTAAATTTCGGCAGATTGGAGAATGTGAAATGACTAAAGGAGCGCTTTTCGAAGAATTACGTAAGCTGGCCGGATTATCTGAAATGGATTTTTCTTCAATGCGCAGAACTGCATACAAGAAGCCGGAACCGATGCCAGAAACCGTTAAATCTGTTTTGCCTAAAACGTATGTAGATGATTCACTTATCGCATTGGCTGACCGCTTCGGTGTTACTGTTGATGAACTTGTTAGCGATGAATTTATCGAGAAAGTGTTATCAGCAGACGAAAACCAAGATAAAGTAGACGAACTGGAAGAGGAACTAGAGGAAGCAAAATCAAAGTATTGTGAAGTCCCTGAAACTGTACGTAAAACAATTCGTTTCCGGGAAGAATTTCCCTTCTTAAATGAAAAGGATTGTCCGAATGAGTTTAAAATATTGGTATCAGATATGTTTTCAGCTTATGACCTGTACCGGGAAAGTCATGAGATGTTAGCCAATACACCGGATGATGTTGCAAGTGAGGAAACGTTCAGATGGGCTAAGACAGCAGTAGAAAATTATCTGGATAACCGGGAAATGTGGGAAGAACTGGAATATTATCGGGAAAATCATAAGATATTAGGGAAAGCAAAAATTATGCAGGAACTCGCTGAAAGAAATGAAATTTCAGCTTTGCCGGATCTGGATCTCGTGAAGCAACTGAATAATGCAAAGTCGAATATATCCAAAGGTAAGAATGACCTTGAAAAATCCGACAACGAAGAAAAAAAAGCAAAGGCCCAAGCGAAAATCGAAAAATGGACTAACAAAAAAGATATCCTGGAAAAAGAAATCGAAGCTAGAAAAAAAAACTAGGTTTCCATCTTTGCAAACTGGAAATAAAGCGGGCTACATGGCGAGCTATGAAAACCCGCTTTTCTCACCCGTGCGATCGATCCGAAGTCGGGATCCAGAGTCAGAAAGTAGGTGCTGAAATTCAGTCTGATTATGAACGTCTTAATATTTTAAATAATGAATAACTTACCGGTAGACTCTTTCTTTTTCGATATAGAGCAAAGGGAAGATATACAGCGAATGGCAGCGTTAGGATACAGCCCTAAAGAGATAGCAATTTATCTAGGCGTAGATGTTGATTCTTTTGTAAAGGATGCTTATATAGAGGGTACAACAATTAACGGAATAATCCGGCAGGGAATATTAGTTTCTAGGGCTAACCCGGAAATGAAACTGCATGAACAGGCCGAAGGGGGGAATATAATTGCTATTCAACAACTGGAGAAGGTGAATAGGAGACGAACATTTGAAATAATTGTAGAGCAAATCGATGAAGATGAATGTAACTAAGCCGACACGGCTAGATCTTGAAAATATAGATATTAACCAGATCACACAGATTTTATCTACTGGTGATTTAGATACCTTACCGCCAGAGGAACGCGCCTACTACGAGCTTATGGAAAATGGTTAGAGGGCTAAGGGCTAGAATGAGGTATAACGGTAAGGTAATAACAAAAGCTGGTATTATCAAGTTACTTAAGTCAGAAATTTACGGTTTGTCTGACTGGATGGCCCGACAGGTTTATTCTGATTCTATAAATTTCTTCTACGCACAAGAAAATATAAGGCCGGAAGCATTTGCGAACCTATACGCCGAGAAGCTGGAAAAGTGGGCAGATTCTATGTTTCTGATGGGGAAAGGTGAAGAAGCTTCGCGTATTCTGGAACGTGCCGCTAAATTAAGGTTACGCTTTGCTTCGACTGAAACAGAAATCCCGGAAGAACTTCTAAATAAAAAACAGATAGTCATTTATACGACAAAACGATCTGATTTAGGTGTACCGGAAACGGATCGAAAAGAGCTGGAAGAGTTTATCGATGAAATTCCAGATATACCAATGATTGTACGGGATAGGCTAAAAGAAGATGCACAGATAAAGAAATTTAATCTTAAAAAACGAATGATCGAAGATGCCGAAGAGTTCAGAGAAGACGATACAGAGGATTAATACCGATGATGTTGAAGTAAGATATTCACATATTATAAAGGTACTGACGGACTGGATAGATACTACTAATCTAATCACAAGTGCCGGTCGTGGAATGGCTAAAAGTACTGTTATACAGGCCAGACGCTCTGCCGATTGTGTTTATGATATGCCAGGTGCGGCGCTTGCTTTTGCAGCTAATACCTACACGAATTTAACAGATAATATAATGCCAGCGGTAAAAACAGGCTGGGAGTTAATGGGGCTTTATGAAGGTGTACACTACATTTCTAACAAACGCCCGCCTGAATCTTGGCGAAAAAGGTGCAGTATAATAGTAGATGATTATAAAAATACTATTTCATTTTGGAATGGATCTATAATTTTTCTAGGATCCCTAGATCATCCGTCTTTGTTGGCTGGTAAGTCAGTAGTTCATTTATTCTTTGACGAAGCTAAATACGATCAAGATAAGAAGGTTAATAGAGCTATGCCGATTTTGCGTGGTGATGCCATTCGTTACGGGCATAGTCATTACTTTTTAGGGGTAACCATTACTACGGACATGCCGGATGTTTTGGAGGGAGAATATGACTGGTATTTTCGTTATGTAAAGCTGATGAAGCCAGAACGTATTCTAAAAATAGTCCAAGCGGCAGGGGAACTAAATGAACTGCGTATTAAGCTAGTACGGGAAGAAAATAAAGAATCTCCTTCTCCTGATAAACTAAGACGGATTAAAAAAAAGATAATCTATTATGAAGCTGCCTTACTTAAGATGCGGAAGGGGGAAAGTTATTTTATTAATGCTTCTAGCTTTACGAACATTGATATTCTAACAATTGGGTATATAAAGCAACTTTTTAACGGAACACTTGAATTACACGAATTTAAAAAATCGGTGGTAGGTATGCGCCCTGGGCTTCGCCGAGATATCCGTTTTTATGTGGCTTTTTCTGAAAAGCATAAATATACAGATGGTGTGTATCATGGGGAACCGGCAGTAAATTCTAGGGATCTGCGCTTTTTACACCATGATAACCCGATAGATGCAGGCGTCGATTTTGGTAATCAACTATCCCTAATCATAGGGCAGGAAGACGGTGCATATTACCGATTACATAAGAATTTTTTTGAGTTACCGCCTAATTGGTTTAGAGAATTGGCAGATCAATTCCTAGGCTTTTTCCTGAATCACGAGGAAAAGGAATTAAACTTGTATTATGATCGTGCCGGAAATAATTTTGAAAAGCAGAAAGAAGACTATGCGCGAAAATTGAAAGAAGCTATCGAGATAGACGGGGAAGGCAACCGGACAGGATGGATCGTTAATCTTATGAGTCGCAAACAAGCTAATATCCGGCAAGATGAAGAATACGACTTTATGTTGGAGCTAATGAAGGGGGAAAACAGAGCATTACCAATTCTTTTAATTGATGCAGTTAATTGCAAAGAAGCCGTGTCTAGTATTGAGAAGGCACCAGCCGGGATCCGATACAAGGGGCAGCAAAAGATAGTTTATAAGATTAAGAAGTCGGAGAAACTGGCACCTAAGAAATTGCCTATGCTTTCTACGAACTTCTCTGATGCCTTTAAATACTTAATGATGCGTAAGCTCTGGCGGCGGGCTATTAGGGGCAAAGGCAAGGCTAGTAATGCCAGCCCTTACGTGCCGGGATTCGATGACATGGAAGGGTGATGAAGGCAATTGCCCCAATAGGCCGACCTTATACCGGGGTCGGCCTTTTTTGTCGCCAAAGTTGCGAAATGTTAATGATATTAACATAATTAATCATATTTCACATTTCAAAAAACGAGGCAATCGCCTTTCGACTTCTGAGCGGCTCGGTCTTCGGTGTGTGATTAAAAAAAAGAATTACTACTTATATATAGGTATTTTGTTTATAACCAATATATTATACTGTTTTGAAGCAAAAAAAAGGTTGTAAAAGTATTGTTTTATGATTAATAATAATAAAAAAAACACGTTTTATTATGAGAACTATTTTGATTTTACAATAAAATGTATACCTTTGTAACATCATTAACGTATCGCCATACTTTCTTGTATGGTATAGCCGCTATCAAAGCGGCTTTTTTTATTTTTAATATTTATGAAAAGAGTAACTGTATATGTAGATGGATTTAATTTCTATTATGGATTAAAAGCCATAAAGAAGACAGATGTAGATTGGAAAAACTACTATTGGATAGATTTTGTAAAGTTGTTTGAGCAGTTTCTAGGGCCAGAGCAAAGTTTGCAAAAAGTTGTTTATTTTACAGCTTCTCCGCTGAATCCGCAGAAAAGCAGTAGGCAAGGAACTTTATTCAATGCAAATAAATTGATTAATGGGGAACGGTTTGAAATAGTTAGAGGAAAGTATTTTGATAAGCAGATCACGTGCCCTTTTTGTAAAAGGGCCATTAGCCGACCAGAGGAAAAACGAACAGATGTTAATATCTCCGTAAGGATGATAGGGGATTGTGTAAAAGATGAAACGGATATAATCGTTTTGGTAAGTGGGGATAGTGATTTAGTACCGCCAATCGAATTTATACAAGCTAATTTCCCGTCTAAAAAAGTGAAAGTATATTTCCCACCTACGATTTACTGTTATGATTTAAAAGATAACATAGCTAAGCATAAAAGTAAGGTAATTCGATTGGAAGCAAATAAAATTAAATTCCAAAATAGTATAATGCCAGAAGCTGTTTCAGATGGTAATAATACGTATACAATACCGGATAAATGGAAATAATGGCTAAGCCTTATTCTTTTGGGGATAAGGCTTTTTTATTCCATCTTATTAAATTCAGTTTATATAATTCACAAACTAAAACGAAATGGATATGCTAAAACCGAATTTTACACCTAAAGAAGATAACGGCGTGAATCTTTTGCGTAAATCTTCAAAGATATTTTTAATAGTCTCACAAATAGCTGGGATTATAGGGGCTTTTGCCGGGATAATGGATTTTGATAGTTTAGGAATACCGGTTATTGCAATAGCCATTTTAATCTTTGTTGCAGGGTATTTAGTACGTGGTTTTGCTTTATGTATTGCTACGATTGCGGAAAATTCCGAAAAACATAAAGAGTAGCCAGTTAATCAGAATATATCTATTTATTTATAGGGTGCATCGGGAACGGTGTGCCCTTTCTTTTGTCCTTTACCTACACATCTTAAAAGCTCATATTTGCCTAAAAATAGAGCAATATGAATGAAATATTAATTACTACAGTAATCAGTTCTATTTGTACTGGTGGTATTACTTGGCTTTTTACTCTAAAATATACTAGGAAACAGGCCGAAGCTGATGCGATGCTATCCGTGCAAAACGTATATCAGCAGATAATTGAAGATCTTAAAACGGATCGGGTGGAGTTGAAAGAAAATATCAAGGAACTGGCGCTAAAGGTAAGTGAGAACGAACGGGAAATTAAAGCAATGAAGCCGAATCTTTGCGGGCGGAAGGCATGTACACAAAGAATACCAATCAATTAATTATATGAAAAAATATGCTTTGTATATTGTACTATCGGGAGTCTTCCTTGCTAGTTGTAGCCGCACAACAATCGATCACCGGAAAACAAATGAAACGGTATTGTCAGACAGCGTTAAAGCTCGCACAGATACGCGAGAGGAACAAGATAAGCAGCAGGGACATAGTACAGAACGTAATACTAGAACTGACGAGGAAAACCGCGTCGTTATTAAATTTGATACGGAAAAGCCAGTTACGAAAGAAACAGGTTTACCACCAATCAAAGAAATCTCTTTTACCGGTTCCACCACTAATCAAGAAAAAGAACTTTATACGGAGATCGACACGGAGAAAAATATAAAATCAGTAATAAGCGATTCAACAGCAGTAAATCGTAAGACTGATAAGAAGGAAGATATTAAGACGAACAAAGAAATTAAGCCTTCGACTAATTTATGGAAGGCTTTGTTATATATCTGCCTTATTGTCTTCTCCTATTATTTATTTGATGTATTGCGGGCACATTGGCCGAAAATAAAACAGTTATGGCGAAGGGTATTCAGACTATAAACCTATATACCGCTATCGAGCAGATGAAGCAAATTTCCGCAGATGGTGACACTTTTTCTATAACATTTAGAAAGTACGATCGTCAGCGGAGATCTGGCGGGGATTCGGTTAGGTTGAAATATGCTAGATTACGGCCTAAAACATCGGATGCAGAGATCGAAAATTCTAGCTATAAATTATTTCTAACTGATACAGAAACAGGCAAACCGCTAAATTGTTGGCAAATACTTGTTACAGAGTTCAACGGGATCAAAATTTACGTTTAATATGGAAATCAGAAGAACAGGCAATTTCGGATTTATAGATACAGGGGAAGGACAATTAATTTCCTTTGCCATGGGGAAAGGCTGGGCGCCTTCTTCTATTAATTTTAGCAGGCCGGATAGTTGGCAGACTAAGAAAATAAGAGTTAATGGAATTGATATCGTGCCGATGGGCGCTAATAACGACTTACCAGGAGACGTACAGCGTTTACTAGATAATTTCTACGGTGGGGAAGGTATCATGGGGAAAATACAGGGCTTACAATGGGGCGAAGGCCCGCGTTTTTTTGAAGATGCCATCGACGAAGGAAATAATAAGTTTTATCGGAAATGGATACTAGATGATAAGATCCAGGAAGATTTAGAGCGCTGGGATCATCGCGAGTTTATGTTACGATCCTTAGTTGATCTTATCCACATGCAGGGGTTTTGGACTAAGTTTATTAGAAACCGGGGGCCGCGTATTGGTGCAGCAGGTAAATTTCTAAAGTTGGAACATATACCTTATAAAAAATGCCGTTTTGAATATCCAGACGATAACCATGACTTTCCGCAAAATGTATATGTAGGTGATTGGCCGTTTCCGGATCCTACTAAATTGGCTAAATATCCGGTTTTTAATCCAGCAGATCCCTTTAAGCATCCGGTATCAGTTGGATATTTCAATATCTATTCTTTCTGTAAAGATTTCGTAAGCACACCTCGTTTTCTTGGCGCTTTCCCATGGCTAGAGCTGGCCGGTACGATTGCGCCATTACTGGCCGCTTATAATGCTAATTCGTCGGCCTTAAGCTTGCACATTGAGAGCCCGCAGGGATATTGGGATGCAGCGGAAGAACGAATAAAAGACATTTGCAAGCGTAAAGGTATTGCTTATTCCGCTAAAATGCTGGAAGACTTTAAAGATGAAGCAATGGAAAAGTATGCGGCAGGTGTTACCGGACGCCAGAATGTCGGTAAATATATGCACACTACTAAATTTTGGAACGCGGAAGCCAATAACTTTGAAGGATGGACGATCACGCCTATCGATAAAAAGATAAAAGATTATATCGAGAGCCAGATAAAAATAGCTAATAAGGCGGATGCTGCGGCGACTTCTGGTTTTGGACTGGATCCAGTTTTATCAAACCTTATCATGGAAAATAAGTTATCCAGCGGATCCGAGAAGCTTTATTCTATAAAGGTTTATAATGCCAGTGAAACAGCTATACCGGATATGATACTTTGTAAACCGTTGATGCACTATATACGTGCGAATTTTCCGGGAAGTAAGACGCAAATAGGGCTTTATCGAAGTATTGTTAATGCGGAAGAGAACATTTCACCAAGTAGCAGAGTAAAAGAAAATGCGTAAACTTTTTGCGTCAGACATACCCAAAGAACCGGAATTACCTTTGCATGTCGATTCAGGGCCGGAAGAAACTACGGAAGCAGCAGAACAGCCAGGGAAACATGTACAATGTAAAAGGATGAAAGGACGGCATTTCGATAAACGTGTAAAAAGTGAACTTGCACTAGAAAAGGAATTACCCTGGCATTTTGAACCGGGATGTTCCTATCACTGTATCAGCTTTGGGGATGTGGATAGCTTAACTTATTTACGTGCCATAGTCAAACAGCAGAAGATCGAATATTGCCTAATATCTACCTGGTGTATGGCTATTACTGATGCAAAGGAAATTGAAAACTGGATTGAAAAAGGATATATCGGACGAATTGATTTTTATGTGGGTGAAATTTTTCAGGGAAGTTATTCCGGTGTTTATTCCTACCTAAAGGATGTAGCAAAAAGGAATAATGGGCGGATCTGCATATTTAAGAATCATAGTAAAGTAATGGCCGGTTTTGGGGAACATTTCGATTTTGTTATCGAAAGTTCTGCAAATATCAACACAAATCCCAGGTGTGAGCAGACTACAATAACGATCGATACCGGGCTATCCTGTTTTTATAAAGACTTTTTCGATGAAGTGAATAGCTTTAACAGAGACTTTGAAGGGTGGAATAAGTATGAATTTAACCAGAATAAGAAGTGATGAAAACAATCTTTGATAAAAATAACAATGGTACGTCGGAGCTAGTCGAAGCGCTAGGAATGATTGACGCTGCAACCGATTTCTCTAAGTGGAAACCTTACATACCATTAAGTGTTAGGCGCTTAACGGCTATTGTAGGGCCGGAAGTTTACGAGAAAGTGGTAGAATTTTATCATTCTACAGAGCCAGATCCAAAAACAGAAGAAAAGTATAAAACTCTTCTTTTGTTGATGCAGCAGTCCGTAGCATTATTTACATGGATCAAGATTATCCCCACACTGGACGCCCAACACGGGAATACAGGCCGACAAAAGCGGTTAGGTGAACATGAGAAGGGACTTACTGCCATACAGGAATATAAGGACGAAACAAATATCCTTAATTTGGCTTATGAATCGGTAGACGCTTTGATCGCTTATTTAGATAAAGAGAACTTCGATTTCTGGTTGAAGTCAGAGAAGAAAAGAGCTATAAATCAGCTCTTAATAAGAAGCAAAGAAAAATTCGATATTTATTATACAATCGGGAGCCATCGTCTTTTTTTAACTCTTATACCGATTATCCGGGAAATGCAAGATCGCTATATTGTCCCGATAATTACGCGGAAGCGGTACGAACAGTTACTTTCAGGGAATGAACTAGGCGAAGACTTTAACGATGCAGTATGCAGACCTTTGGCCCTTCTAACGATGCAGAAGGCAGTTGAACGTTTGCCTGTTGAAGTTCTTCCAGATGGGGTAGTTCAGGTACAACAGGCCGGAACCGTTAAAGAAAAGATTAAGGCCGAAGCCGAAGCCAGGAAAGCAGTGTCTAAAAGTCTGGGAGACGATGCGGGAAAAGATCTTATAGCGTTACAAGACTTTATCGCTACTATTGAAGCCGAACCGGATGAACCGGATTTGTATTTACCTAAAGCAACTATACAATCTAAAGGTATAACGTTTTAGTATGCAAGAGTTTACGTATAATAATAAAACTAGGATGATCCCGGAAGATCTGGAAGAACTTTCGCCAGAACAATATTATCGATATTTAGAACTTGTAATAATGATGAATACCGATAATATTTCACCTTTTGAAATGAAATGCAAGCTTATTTCTTTACTCTTAAATATGAAATGTAACTTTGTAATGTGCAGAGAATCAATTGTTAATGAAATAAATGCCCAGCTGGGTAAAATGAACTGTTTTTTTTACATAAAAGAGGAAGGGGATAAAGTAATTTACGATCCACATATTAAGACGGGACGTAATTTATTACCATCATATAAAGGCTGGATAGGGCCAGAAGATATGCTTAATGATATTACATACGGGCAATTTGTACAATGCCTAAACCTGGTTAGGGCAATGGAAGTAACCAGAAGGGATAAGGATAACGAGCAAGCAGATTATTTAATGTCTGAATTTGGTAGGATACTTTATAAGAACGAAGATCCCAAAGCAGGGGAAATACCGCCGCTGGTATGCTTTCACTCTTATATCTTCTTTTGTGCAGTATGGGAGTTGATTTGCACCGTTCCCATTCCGATAAATGGCGAGGAAATCAACTTTTCTATTTTATTTCAGGAACAAGGGGAAAAAAGGATTGATGATAAAACGGGGTGGATAGGGATCTCCTTTGAAATTGCATCTTCTGGCGTTTTTGGCAATGTGAAACAGATTAATGAAACTCCCTTTTGGGACATTTTACTATATCTGTATAAATGTCGTTTTGAATCTTTACACAATAAAAAATAGTATATAATGAAAACAAGTGATGCAGCAAAACAGGCCATAGGAACTTTTGAAGGCTTGAAATTGAAAGCGTATCGGTGCCCTAGTGGAGTCCTAACAATTGGGTACGGTCACACTAAAGGAGTGTATGAAGGTATGCAAATAACCAAAGAGCAGGCACTAACCTTTCTTACTTTGGATTTAGCGGATGTTGAAAGGAATCTTAATACCCGTTTCCCCTCAATCAGTCAAAGCAAATTTGATGCGATGATAAGTCTTTCATTTAACATCGGGATCCAGGCATTTAATACATCCACTTTGTATCGTAAAGCAAAAGCGAATCTAAATGATCCGAGTATTCGGATAGAGTTTATGAAATGGGTACACAGCAAAGGAAAGGTACTTCCTGGACTGGTAGAACGTAGAACGTGGGAAGCAAACCTTTATTTTTCTTAGCCATGGTAGATTTACAAGAGTATGAAAATTATTGGAACGGGATTCGGAATCGGATCCCGGAAATAAAAAAAGTAATTCCGGCTACTTTTGAACCGGATATGGGGAATGTAGTACAGGGACTTAAGCCGGAAGAACTTCCAGTACTGTTTTTCATTATTCCTAATGCACAAGGGAAAAGTAAAGACATCGATAATATATCGGAAGCGAATCTTTGTGTTATTTTGATAATGGATAAGACGGATCCGCAAAGGAAGAAAGCTTATCAGGTGCAAAAGGAAACACAACCTATCGCAGAAAAGATAAAGAAACGTATCCTGGAAGATAAAACCATAGGGTGCCATCTATTTAAAAATCTGGATTTATCCAGTTTATCGACAATTCCAGAAGCTAGTTTTTATTCGATTTTTGCAGGGTGGAGCATAGCTTTTCAATTTGATACGGAATGAATGAGGAAGATCTAATTAAACAGGAATTTATACGGGAAAATATCGAGAGAGACTTCCGGGCTATTTTTGAAGCACAACGTTTGATCGCTTTAGAAAGGATATATAGTCGTGCCAGCTATTCCCAGGCAGGGCAGAACCTATCACAAAGAAGAACTGGCGAATTATTGAAGGCTTTACAGAATCCACGTTATAGTATGGAGCTTTCCGGTATTGGTGTTATTGCAACCTCTAATATTCCGCTTTACATTCGTTTCCTGGATATGAAAGAACACGGGAACTATGCCATCTATAACCGGCAAATATGGGGTATCCTTTATAACAATACCCTTATGAATATTCGTGACGGGTACGGGAAAGAAGTACGCGACCGCATTTTTGCCCAACTACAAGGGGCTTTCCCATAGTATTTTAAAGGCCAGACGGCCTTTTTTTGTGTCCTTTACCTTCGTAATTGGGCTGTTTACCTTTGCTTTAAAATATAAGGTCATGGGAAAATTACAACCGGATTACATCACCTGGACGCTATCGCTGAACGCTGGGGGATTACAAAAAGAAATCCTAAGAATAAAGAATAATAGTAAGGATCTTAAGGACGAAAATAAACTCCTTAAAGAGTCCATGAAGGAACTTACTTTGCAGGGGAAATACCAAGGTAAGGAATACCAGCAGCTAGAAGCAAAACTTAAGGCGAATAATCGTGCTATCGGGGAAAACAACGAAAAAATAAAGCAGTGTGAAAGCCGCTTAAGCAATGTAAATAAGTCGTATGCACAATTATCGAAACAGGCGAAGAAATTGCAGTCTGATTTAGATAATACGGTGAAAGCACTGCAACCGGAAGAATATGCCCGGCTAGAAACCGAACTGGCGAAAACAAAAGCTGCAATGGAACAGCTTAAGCCCAGAACGGAAGCCGTGAAAGAATCTTTCTTTAGCCTTAGTAAAATGAAAGCTACCGTAGTCGGTTTCTTCGTGGGAATAGGTGCTAGTATTAGTTCATTTTTTACTAACGCTATTTCAAATGCGAAAGAATGGGTGAAAGAAGGAACCAAACTGGCGGCTAATGCTGACGGGGTAAGACATGCTTTTGAGAAGTTGAACCGACCGGGGCTTTTGGATGATTTAAGGAAAGCGACGAAAAACACTGTTAATGATCTGGAATTAATGAAGGCGGCAGTACAGGCAAAGGATTTTCGGATCCCACTTGAAGATCTGGGGAAATACTTGCAGTTCGCGCAAATGAAAGCACAACAGACCGGGCAATCGGTTGAATATATGACTAATTCGATTGTTACAGGTTTAGGCCGTAAGTCGCTTCTTATATTGGATAATCTGGGCTTATCAGCCGCCGAAATAAATGAAGAAATTGCGATAACGGGGGATCTGATGAAAGCAGTTGCAAATATTGTAGATCGGCAGTTATCCAAAGCTGGTGAAAACTATGTTTCAGCAGCCGATAAAGCCGCACAAAAAACGGCAGAACTGCAAAATCGACAAATGGAAATCGGGCGTCTTCTTCTTCCTCTAAAATCTGCATGGGGGAACTTATTTCATACGGTTAAGATCGGTTTTGCAGATGCAACGGTATGGGTACTACAACACAAGGACAGTATTATAACAGTTGTGTCAGTAGTAACCGGCCTTATCGTTGTCTATAAATCCGTTACATTACTTCAAAAAACTTGGAATGGGCTCTTAATGGTGGGTAAAGCTATTAATCTGGCTTATACCTCAATTATGGCTTTACAGGCTGGTAATACTCTTCGGAGTGCGGCGGCTATGAGACTGTATAATGCTTCGGTAACATCCAACAATGTAATAGTAAAGGTGTGTACTGCATCTACTTATTTGTTTGCCGCTGCAAAAGCTGTTCTCACAGGGAATATCAATAAAGCCCGGATAGCAATGCAGGCTTTTTATGCTCTTACTAAAGTAAACCCTTATGCTATATTAATAGCTGTAATTGCAGCCATTACGTACAAACTGACATCTTATAGGAGGGAATTAACAGCAACGGAGAAAGCAGAACGTAGTTTACTTAAGATCCGGGGAGAGGCGGCGGATTCCGTGGCTTCTGAACATCGAGAACTGAATACTCTTTTAGGTATTGCCCGAAACGAAAAGATTAGCAAGGAACAACGCATTGCAGCAATTAAGCAGCTAAATGAATTAAGCCCGGAGTATCTGGGTAACTTGACTTTGGAAACAATCAATACCAAAGAGGCTACAACGGCATGTAAGAGCTATGCGGATAACCTGTTATCTCTAGCCAGGATTCGATCTGCCAATTCCAGACTAGAGGAAATCCAGCAGGAAAAACGTGCCCTGCAAGATCAACGAAAGGATATTAATGCAAATCGTAATCTTTGGGATAGTTTTAAATTAGGGCTTGCAAAAGGCTTTAATTCGTTATCCGTAGCAGTTAAAGGCTATTCTGATACCTGGTCTGATAATGTCATTAATGATTATTTCGGCAGAGAATTTAACCGGATACAGGAACTTTCAGAAGAGGAACAGAAATTAACGGATGAAATTAAAACGTCACAGGAAGATATCATTAAGGTTAATGCTGAATCTACCCAAAAAGAAAAGGATTTAGTAGCAGCTAAGAAAGAGGAAATAGCGCAGGCCGAACGTGAGATCGCTTCAACACCGGAACTTTTGAAAGCGAAAAATAAAAAAATTGCGAAGCTAAAAGAAGAACTTGAAGCCTTGCAGGATCTAGGAGTAAATAAGAAAAAGAAACCAGGTGATTTTAATTCTGAAATAGATAAGGCCTTGGCTGGTTTGGATAATAAACACAATCAGGAACTTTTAAAGATACAGGAAGCAAAAGAAAAGGAGCAACAGACGGAAGCACAATATAATAAAGCTGTACTGGCAGAGGATCAGCGCTATTATACGGAACGCTTGGAAGCACTTAAGAAACTGGATAAAACCACCGCAAAGACAAAATTAAAAACGTTGGCAGAAATCCAATCTAAAATAACGGAAAGCAATAAAAAACTCCTAGAAAACCAGAGGAAGCAGGATGAGAATGAAATTTCACTGTTAAAGGAACAAAGGGATAAAAAATTACTTGTACAAGAATCCGTCTACAAAAGTACTAAGACAAAAATAGAACTGGATTACGCTAATCAACAGATTACGCAACAAGCGCGTGATATGCTTTTGTTGGCCTTAGAAGAAACAAACACTAGGGAACGTCTTAATATACTTAAGAACTATCAAACCGAAGTAGGTAAAGCGGAAATACAGACAGGGAATGTAAAGGTTACGGCTGTAAAAGAAGCTGGGCAGGCGGTTTTAGAAGCTGAACTGGCTAACGCCCAGAGCCGGGCAAAACAGCAGAAAGAAATAGAATCCTTACTTTCTTCTTTCAAAAAGGAATTTAGCCTAACGAATTTGCCGGATGAAACGGATCTGCAACTTAAAGTACTGGAAGCATCTTATCAGGCACGTTTACAGATAATACGGGACTCGCTGAAACAAGAGCTTATTACGAAAGAGCAGGCAGCAGCACAAGAAAAAGCCCTCAACGAAGCAAAGGGTACGGCGGAACTTAATATTGTAAAAGATGCAGAAAACCGTAAAAATGGGATTCTCGAAAAATACGGTCTGGCAGGATTCCAACAGCGTTATAATATGCAGATGGATGCCTTACGGCGTGAGAAACAACAAGGTTTAATCAGTGCCAAGGACTATGCAGCAGCTGAAAAGCAAATAAAGCTTACGGCATGGAAAGAAGCTTTCGATTATTTTTCTGGTTTATTCGGTGATGCGATAACCGCTTTACAAGATGCGGAGATCGCCAATATGGAGGCTAAATATGACGTAGAAATCGAAGCGGCGCAGGGAAATGCCGAAGAGGTTGAACGTTTGGAGAATGAAAAGGCCGAGAAAAAACTTGAAATTGAGAAAAAATACGCAGATGTACAATTTGCTGTAAAAGCTAGCCAAATCATAGCTAATACCGCTATGGCGATAATGACCGCTATGGCACAATTAGGGCCGATAGCCGGACCGATTGCGGCCGCATTAATGGGAGTGACTGGCGCCGCCCAGCTTGCCGCTGCCAATTCGGAACGCCAGAAGGTTAAGAATATGACTTTAAACAACAGTAGCAGTTCTTCTTCTACTGGTGCCGAAAGAGTCGTGAATCCGTCTTCGGGATATAGCGAAGGTGGATATACTGGAGATGGTGGCCGTTATGAAGTTGCCGGGGCAGTTCATCGTGGCGAATATGTCGTGCCAATACCGGAGATGAAAAATAAGCGGGTCTTTAATATGGTGAAGGTTATAGAAAGTATCCGGCGCCAACGGACGGTAGCAAATCCGTTACCGGGATATTCAGAAGGTGGGCACGTTCAAGATCAATCGACAAATCAAGTCAATTGCCCGGAACTGATAAAAGCGGCTGAACGGCTTGAAAAAGCTTCGGAGAATTTGGGTAAACCAGCAAGAAATTATGTACTCTTATCCGATATCAACGATGCAGAGGAAATTAAATATAAGTCAGAAAAACCATTTACAAGGGGGGATAACTAATGGCATTAACTATTAAGACGCAGAAGGGAATATATGATGTCCCTGGTGATTTCCAGATGGAAGTCGAAATAACTTCTCCTATTTATACGGATAAAGGTAGCCAAACATTAGCATCCACATTGCCAGGTACTAAACGTAATCTTTACCTAGTTGATTATATACACCGGGAAGATGTAGTCAATGCACCGGGGAAAGACGTAATGGCTATTATTGCCGATGGTATTTACCGAAGGACAGGGAAGCAGAATATAACGTCAGCCAGTAGGGAAAGCGGTGTCGTAGCTAATTTTGGTTTTGATGAAAGTTTGATGTATGAAGCTTGGAATAATGTTTCATTGAAGAAATTACCCGGACTGCCAATATATAAGCCAGAAGGGGGAATAACCGTACTAATGAATCACTTAAGCGATGTCATGCGCTATTATGTGACAGCAGATTATTATGTTTTCCCGGTACAGGTGAAGGCTGAATCTTTGAATGATGTTGTTTATCCTGAATTTATTAATCCCATAGAGAAGGTTAATCACGATATCTATGATTTAAAGAAAAATGCCCGTACTGAAAAAATGGTACTTTCTGGATCATTGGTAGATGTGAAATTACCCGCTGGGTATGGGATATCTCCTTTTATAAAGGTATCTAGGATATTGGAACTGATCTTTTCGGCCTATGGTTTTAAACTGATAGAGAATCCCTTTGCCACTCATTATCAACTAAAAAAAATGGTAGTGCTTAATAACGTGGCGGATGCAATTGTACAAGGGCAGATCGAATATAAAAATATGATGCCGGATTGTTCTGTAAATGATTTCTTAGACGCTTTGTTTTGTAGAACTGGCGCTAAGGTTTTTGTAGACGGTAATACCAGAACGGCCAAAGTTATACTGATAAAGGATGCTATAACGGCGCCTTCTTTCGCAGACTGGACGCTGTTTAAATCATCGGATCTAGTTCCTAGTTATGGGGCGGCGAAACAGTTGAAATTATCCGCTGGGACTTCATTTGAAGGTGCAGACGTTGAATGTGATTCTTTTGAAGAGTTTTTGGATCAATATAAGGGTATTGTTACGGAAGTTAAGAATACAGCCCCCGGATATATCCCGGATGATGTGTATGTCTGTTATCAGGCTTCTACCGGTAGATACTATAAGCGTAATGTAATCACTAAAAATGTGTCGATGGTATCAAGTGATTTTTTTCCGTGGGATAAGAAGACTACAAACGTCGAATATGAAGAAGTAACAGGGGCAGATGAATGTTTGCCTATGGCCTTTACTAATGGTTTTCTTGTGGGCCAATATCTTACAGGAACGGTTAATCTGAATACTACTCTTAGAGGGGCAAAAGTTGAAGAGCAGAAAGAGGACACACCTTTATGTTTTTGTTTTGCGATGGGGCTTGCAATGGATGAAAAGGGTAATTCTTCTGGATACTACTTTGGGAGTTCTCTTTGCAGGGATCCAACAGGTAACTATTTTCGTGATCGAAGCGGTAATACTTATAATTATTCATTAGTCTTTCGTGGAGATGATGGTGCATTTAATCGCTTTTTTAAGGGGTGGGATGCAATTTTAAGACATTCTAATCATACTCTTTCTGGTAAATTTAATCTGGATCGAATAAACTTAACTAAAATAGATACCGGACGCCCACTTTCGATATCCGGTCAAAAAGTTATGATAGAAAGTGTAAAACATACGATGCCCTACCGGATAAATAAGCCGGCTACTGTTAAATTACGGACTATTAAACTTTTAAAACCCTATGATCTTGAATCAGAACAGGGGATAGTAGTAATGAAGGCACAGACTACTAAATGGGTCATGGTTTCCTATACTGATAATATCTTTGAAGCTGCAATTAAGGCGGCAGAAGAACGCCACGGCGTAAATTGGAGAGAAGTGGGTATGACTGAAATAGTTAGAGAAATTGTAACAAAACCGTCTGACGAAGAATTTGCAGCATATTTACCACCTTCGGAAGAAGATGCGGCTAATCGGAAAGAAGTTCTTAATACGTATCAAGCGAAACTAAAATATAAGATTTCAATAATAATAGGTAGTATCCCCAATTCGCATGTAATTAGTCAAGACTACGAAGATAGCTTAACTTATGAGGCAGGAATCAGAGCAGAAAAGCGGTAGTTTCTTGTCCTTTAATAGATTTATTAATATCAGCAAATTTGCATTATGGAAAATGGAACGATACTATCTGCACCGGAATTAACGAATGTTTCTGATGCGTTTTTGGAATTTAGGTTATTGCCTGGGAACGAGACAAAGACAAATAACGATTTTTATTCCCTTTTGACAACGCCTAACGTTGAAAGGGATAAATTCTTATCTGGCTGCAAATTGTCACCGGTTGTAAATGGGAATGTAGTAAGACAACAATTTGAATTATGAGTTTAAGCGCAAATATATCTCCTCGTACCATGGCTCTATCAGGCAATCCGATCCGGCTTGATATTACGTCTTCTTCCCCGGTTACTTATGTAATCCGGGACGGGGAAGAAACGGTATTTGAAGGATCCGGGGAAGAAGGTAATTTTTATGTGTTTATTGACGAGATATTATCGGCCATCCTCGCCCCAATTCGATATACAGGGCAAGAAACAGACATTATTTTGAATACCTCTGGCAATCTAAAGGAATATACTATAAACGTGGCTAATACAGAAGGGGAAAAGAAAGTATTGCAGCACAAAGTAATACTATGGGGAATTAGTAAAAGGGCCATGCGACATCTAAATCAAGAAGGGAGTAATATTTTCACTTTTAAGCTACTTAATGCAGCCGGTAATTTTTTTATGTCTACCAGATCGGAAACACGTATTCTTACGATCCGGGAGACTGAAATACGTCCTTTATTGTTTATTGCCCCCAAAACAGCTTTTACAGTTACGGTATCGGACGGGATAAGCAAAGAAATAACCGGCTTAGTAGTGGGTAAATGTTATGCGCTTAATTTGGATGCCCTACGGAGATACTTCTTTGATAGTGAAAATATGCTGGCTAGTCAATTTATTGTAAGCACGGATGAAGGTACGGCAGTTACTATCATAATTCTTCCGGCAGATGTGGCGAAAGAAAGGTACTATCTGGAATTTCTCAATTCTTACGGTGCCTATGAATGTATCGATGTCACCGGGAAGCCAACTTTAGACCAGGATAGCGGGGAAGAAGAAACTTACGGGAAATATGATGAATTAGTAAATGATTATATCGAATCTCGTGAACGTGTGCGAACCGTAGATACGATCCATGTACAAACCGGTTTTAAGACAAGCAAGGAACTTATGTTTCTTCTTGATATGCTTTCCAGTGACGATATTTATTTGCTAGGATATGAAGATCGGGAAATAAAAGTAAATGCGTCGGCTGATAGCTTAGCAGTTGCTAAGACGATGAATCAACCTCAAAGTTTACCTATAACATTAAGGTTTGCTGACTCTGAAAGGCATTTCACCCAGGCATTACAAGGGGCTGATTTTGATAATCCGCGTATTCATACCCAGGAATTTAGTAAAGAATTTAATTAATGGCTGATAATTTACAGGACATAATAGATTCGTTAATCGATCATATTGATAAGGCCATTGCAAAAGGCAGTGTAACGAATCAGCAAGTCGCCGCAGTTTTGGACTTTTTGAACGAAAGGCTTAAAAAAGCGGATGGGGATAAGTACATCCGTAAAGATCAGCCGGATTATACGAATCATCTTTTACAGCTATTTGAAGGACTGGAAATAGGTAAATTCTCACCTTCGATGACTACCGGAACCGGTGCCGGAATTGATAATAAGGGAAATGCGGAAGTGGAGAGTATGAAAGTACGATCTTTTATGATGATAATGGAGCTTATTATCAATAGGCTGTCTTCCGTTGAGTCAGAATTTGTTTTTTCCGAATCTGGTACTATTGATAAAGTTGAAGAGATAGAAGCCAATACCTATTTACTGACTATACGTAAACGATGGGACTTTGATTTTACCGCTTTTGCTTTGCATGATGTTGTTTATGGATCAATCAATACTTTGCTATCAGATGGCAGTTTTTTTACTTCATGGTTTAGAGTATTGTCCGTTGATGTTTCTGCAAACCAATTAACGGTAGCAACATACCCCGACGATGAAGTACCAGCAGGGAAAAACTTTGCACCCGCTAACGGTATGAATATTTGCCGTCGTGGTAACGCTGTTAATGAAGATCGGCAGAGTTGCTGGTATATTAGTAGTTACGAAGGATGTATTATGTATCTGGAAGGGGTAACTAAACCTATTCTGGAAGAAAGTAACTATTATCTTTCACTAGGGAAGCCGAAACACCTAGAATTGTTTAACGGTCTTCCTATAAATTATAAACATCCGTACTTATTTGCTAGAGGTGCCATAATACAGGATCTTATAAGAATAGACTTTCAGGGTAACCCGATCTATGAAATTGTAGATCTGGGTATTTGGGAACCGCGAGGCATATATATACGTGGATATAGCGAAGAACAGAATAAGTATATACAGCACCAAATCTGGTATAAGTCATGTTGCTGGCGGTGTGTGTCTGACGCTGCGACGGTAGGTTTACCGCCTAGATGGAATAATACACAGTGGGTATGTATTGTGGGAGATAGTAATTTTAAACTAGAAATTACCAGCACGAAAGGGCGTTTTTTTCGTTTTGGGCAAGAATATACACAGCTTGGATTTATTCTGACACATGGGGACATGGATATTTCCGTAGATGCTTCACAGGTTGAATGGACGCGGGAAAGTGATTTATTGGAAGAGGATCTATTATGGAATATCGAACATGCCGAAAATGCTAATACCGTAGATATAACGCCGTTGGATATGCCTACAAACTGGTATGAAGCCAAAAAAGTAGTTTTTCGCTGCAAAATATCAATCCGGGACGGCGAGGATCTGAAATCTTTTAGTACAGAATTTAAAATAAATAATAAGTTATGAAAACAGCATCAGCCTATATTTTGTATACACCGTTGGATATCTCTTTACTTATGCTAGAGGTAGGGGGAAATACAACGCAGAATAAAAGCAATGTTACGGGTGAATTTGATCCCGACCGAACTTTGTTCCCGCTTGTACTTCGACCTAGTTTAGTAATAAAGGATCCGGATCACGTTTTAAATGATGGGGATCATACTAAGAAGTTGATAGATAATCGCTGGTATATTGGTACGAATGAAACCGGTTCCCGTATAACAAAGGATACCGACGGTTTTATTTTGGGGCAATATGGGGAATTGACTGTAAAACGTAACGTGGAACCTTCGGTACCGCTTTCCCTGTTTTTTACGTGTGCTTATATTGACAGCCGCACGCAAAACACTTTTCGTAAATCGTTCCTGATTACACTTACTACAAATTTAACGACAGAGCTTAATTTGAGTTTGGAAATAGATGCAGCGCGTAAAATGCCTATAAGCCCTTTTAAGTCTGTTTCAACCCGGACAATTAAGGCTACCTTCCGTAATGGTGAGAACCTTGTAGCCGATGCGGACGCCGTTTATCTCTGGAAAACACGGGATTCAGTTACTAGGCAGTTAAGGGCAATAACGGTAGACGACTTATTTTATGTATCTGGGCTGAATACTAAATCTCTGACGATTGATCGTCGGTTTATAGACAAAGAATTGATTCAGTTAGAAGCTTATCACCGGGCAGATAATAGCCGGAAGGTTTACGCACAAACTAAAATATTCCGTTGGTACGGGCAATGGGATGAACGGGAAGTGATTACGCGCGGCAAGTTTGTAAGGCCCGATACTAGCGAGATAGAAGTACGTGCTTTTGTTGATTCACCGAAAGGGCAGATTATAGATCCGCAAAACTATTTTGATATGACTCACATCTTTACTACAAATGAGAAGGGGGCACCGCAAACAGTGATCGGGTACGGTGAAACTGTAGTAGTGCCAGCCAGTATCGTAGGTAAGGATCCGAATGTACGGCCCGTTTTTGGCGTGGAAGTGTTTGAAAGAACGGCTTTAAGGCCGATGATGATAAACGGTAAGGCGGTAGTTATTAACGGCAAGATAGCCACAATTAGTATACCTAAAAAATGAATGTGAAAATGTACTCGGTGCCCGAAGCGATAGTTTCGGAACTAAACTTGAAGGATTATCGGCAAAGTGACGGGAAAGGGAATTATTTACTATCGTCTCGTGATTTACGCTGTTATGGGATTGATAAGGCTATTTCGGAAGGTGCTGTATTAATACAGGCAGATGAAGAAAAGCAGAAGTTTAATAAATAAATAGTAACGTTATGGATATAAGTGCAATAGATACGCTAGAAGCTATTATCGACGGTGATACCGTTGTTCCTGGGATGAATTTCGTTTTGCCGGCTGGTATCGGGAAGACTCAATATTACAACCCTTCTACAAAAGCATGTACGCCGGATTATACTAAGGCGGCAAATCAGATCATAATTTACCCAGCCTGTTATTCTTCTGGTAGCGGCAAATTCTTAATACCGTCTTCGGCGGACATGATGTGGTATTATGATGATCCGAATACAACAGCCGCGCAAATTTTGGCGGCAAAGGGTGGGGGTATCGCTGATAAGTATAAGACATTGTTTCAAAAAACGACTTATACAGTGAATAATCAGACGTTCCCCGCATTAAAGATTATAGGCAATTTGGCGGCGGCAGATAGTTTAAACGATGTCTCTATTTATTTCAAATCAAAGTTTAACGATATGGAAATAACTTGCCATGGTACCATAGCGATAAAAGAAAGCGTGGGAAGCCTTTTCGATATTCTGATAAATTGCGTAAATGAAGATGGAGTAAATGATACGGTAATTGATAATGATAGCGAATACCTAGTACTAACAGCATCTTTACAGGATAGCGGCTTGGATGTGGCTGCGACTGGATCTTGGGGATGGAAGAAAGCAACATCCGGCGGTTTGGTTACGGTAAGTCATGTTCCTGGTGTTACTGAATTGTCTAATACAAATAAGACACTAAAACTATACGATGGTGCAATAGAAGGGACGGAAGAATACTTCGCCTGTGTTACTCATAATGGTGTGACTTATCAGAAAGGAATACAGGTAAGCGACACACATGATCCTTTTTATATTAATATTGGGCGTAATCAGGCTAGTAATATGGTGAAGGAAAGCGATACTATCGTTTATACTCCTTCCGTGTTAGCGAGATCTTCGCGAGCAGTACAGGCGGGATGGAGCTTTTCTTTTACTTTAAGGGATAATAACGGTAATACCGTCAGGAGTGCGACTGCACAAACTTTCCAGGTAACAGGAAGCGAAGTACATGCTAAAGCAGGGCTTATAACTCATATCATAGCACGTAAATAATATGGATGTGGCAGCTTTTGATAGTTTAATTCCTTATCCTAAAGACGGGGAAAAGGGGGAGAAGGGAGATAATAGGCTTCCTATTCCAAATGGTGAATTTGATCCTGAAACAACTTATACAGCTACGGATCTGATAGCCCCTTATGTACTATGTTCTGGGAAATACTATGTTATGAATAAAACAGGCAGTATAAAAGGGGTGAACCCACAGGCTGATTATGCCGCTAATGGTGTGAAAGCTACTTGGATTTATTTAGAGAATTTCAAAGCCGCTTTCTTTGAAATTTTTATGGCTAATCTTGGTTTGCTTGGTAAAGCTGTATTCTATCGAGAATACATGTTTTCTCAATATGGTAAAAAGGAAGAGACTGAAATATCAGAGGATGGTAAATATAATATTCCTATTGATGCAGGTGGAGATTTCGATCCGAACTTGCTTATGGATTTTTTAAAAGGTTACTTTCGTTGTTATAATGTAGATATTCGTGGAATAATAAGGGCTATTAGTGGTTATATAGGTGGTTGGGAGATTACGGATGAAGGTATTCAATCCGAGGAGCTAACCCAATCAAGTGGGGGGACTATCGGTAAGAATCGTACGGTATTAAAGAAAGACGGTACGATTTCCGGCAATCTTCTGAATGTATCGTTAGATTCCGGCTGGCTCCGGTGCCTATTGTATGACTCCCCCATACTTGAATGGAGCGACCGCTTATTAAAAGCCCACGCCTTTCTCGCTACCCCTTTTGAACTAACGAGCGCAATTATTCAGGGAAGCGGCACATGGGCCGCGGATGTTTTGTACGGTAAAGCATTGACGAATAATTTGATAGTGGAACCTACCACCGATACGGTTTATTATGCGCTCCCTATTGACTTGGAAAAATATAATGGTGTTACTCTCCGAATTTACAACCCTGCAACTCGTGGTAGTAGCTGGCGGGCCGCCTCCGCTTACTTGGTTTATAGTTTGAGTCAGAGTGGCGCTCATTACGATACTTCAAAGGTTTCTCTAACCAGTTTTCTTGGAAAATTCACAGGGACAATGCTCTCGCTCCCGGTTGGTAAAATGGTAGTAATAACCGGCGTTCGGGAGCAAGTTCCAGGAGGTAGTTTTGGAAATGACAGGTTAAGATGGTATGTAGAGGTAACCGCATAAATATAAATTATAAATATTAGTAAGATTATGGCAGGAGCAATTGATTTAGCAAATGAGCTTGATAACTTAAATGTTGTCGATGAAAATGACCTTATTCTAGGTTATAGTAAAGCTGGTAAGAAATTCGGTTTTGTACCGGTTTCTTTTGTAACTAACGGCGGTTACGCTTGTAGGCGCTGGAATATAAATAATAGTAGCTCAACCGGTGAAACTGTTGGAAACTTGGATTATTTGCGTAATTTGCCTTCCCTTTTGGGGCTGGGATGTTATTTAGTAGACAAGAATCACGGGCGACGGAAACTGGATCCGACGAATCATTATAAATTCGCTACGGGTGAAACTGCAAAGCTTGACGGTACAATGGGGGATTATATGTGGGGCTGGTCTACAAAATGGTATTATGCTTGGTGGGTGGAAGGTAATTATTACTATGAAGCTGCAAGCCTTAAACCTATTCCGGGCCGATATAATTATGTGATACCGGTTGCATCTACTTCGGCGTTGGGTGTTGCCGTTGTCGATCGGGAAAATAATGAACTTGTTAGCGTGGTTAATCAAAGCGCACGTTATCGAGGTGGGAACAATGACGCGGCTAAAGATTCAACTTACAAAACATTGCTAGGTCGTGCGGCCACAGGCTTAAGCGCGGAAACTTTCGGTTCTTATGCTAGGAAGAAAGGTGAAGGCTGGGAAGGATATTGGTATGCTCATTCTGGGATTATTGGGGCCCTATTTCGTATTATCTTTGGTACTCGTAATGTACAATCGGCTTATAATGCGAATAAAGACAGTAACGGGCTTTTTCAGGGCGGTTTAGGTAATGGCGTTACTGGTGCTGGTGCTTGGTGGAGTGGTGCAGACGGTTACGGTACTTATCCTTTCTTACCGACTAGCGCAGGCGTTGAACTGGCTGATAATTGTGGGGTTTCTAATTATGCGGTTAAAGGGGCTGACGGATCAACTGTATACACTGCACCTATACCGTCTTTCTTTGGACTTAAAAACTTTTTTGGTTATATGGGGCGTTGGGGGCGTGGCGAACTTATTAGTAAGAAGGCGGATGGTAGCGGTGATATGTATATCGTACCTCGTCTACATTCGACGTATAGTATGAGTTCTCTTACCGGTCTTACTAAAATTGCGTCTTTTCCAAAAGCGGCTGTTGCAAGTACTTGGGAATATACGAAACAATTGAGTATGCAGAATCTTTGTCATACGCCGACGCTGACGGGGGGAACAACCAGTACTTATTATGCTGATGGCTTTTATAATGATAACGCTGTTTCCGGCCTTCGTGTGCCTGCCCGTGGTGGTAACGCGGACAATGGTGGTAATGCTGGCTTTGAGTACTTGAATGTGAACAATGGTGTCTCGACGTCCAATGCGAACTACGGCTCGCCCCTCAACTTTGATGTGTGGTTTGTTGTCAGCTACCACACATATAAAATAGAAAAAGGCCTCGCCCGACGGCGGAAAATAAACTAAACGAAAGATGCTGGTAGATCGTAAATTGTACGAGCCGAACGCGTGATAAGTAAAAAAGCAGACAAAACCGATGTAACACCGACTTAAGACACCGAAAATGAGAAGAAAAGGTTACTTTTCTAAGCATATCGCAACGAAGAAAAACTTTGAAGATGCCTTCAATGGCTATGCAGATCAGAAACATAGCCGTAAAGATATTCAAGTATTTGAAAAAGATCTGGGAGATAATCTTCTTAGTTTGCTTCGTGCGTATGATGCCGGTACATGGCAGACATCCCCGTATGAATATAAATTCATTGACAATCCCAAACCACGAAAAATAAGTAAATTGAAACCTGCGGATCACGTTATTCAGTGGGCTGCATCACTCCAATATGAACCTTATATGATAAGTTCTTTATATTGGAAATCTTGTTCCTGCGTGCCGGGTAAAGGAACGCATTATTTTGTGAAGATTGAAAAAAAGGATCTTTATTATGCACCGCAAAAGGAGACTTATTATTTTGTACAACTTGATATGCACCACTATTTCTTACACATATACCATCCGTTAATGAAAGAAAAACTGGAACGTAAGATCAAGGATCCGAAATTACTTAGTTTCTTATTTGAAATTATTGATAGCTTCTTGCAAGGTTTGCCGCTTGGTATTAAGATATCACAGCTTAACGCCAATATGTATTTGTCTGCCTTTGACTGGAAGGCTATAAAGTGTTTCGGGATAGCAGAAGATACTGATAAAATGAGTTATTGGCGTGACCGATATGTAACGGATAAGCTATTAACTTGTCGGACAGGGGAACAAGCGGCTGAATTATCTAGGGGAGTACAGTTTTTGAATAGCCAGTTTGACCGATTCGCCAAACAAGGTTTGAAACATTATGCTAGGTTTGCTGATAATATTATAATAATGCACCAGGATAAAGTGTTTTTGCGTATTATATCGGAACTTGCTATAATGTACTTGACACGTGATTGTTTACTTACTGTAAATGGATGGAATGTAAGGCCGGTACATGCTGGCGGAATTGATGTTTGCGGATATGTCTTTTTTCACGATCATTTGCGATTAAGGAAGAGAAACAAACAGTCCCTTTGCCGGCAGGTCGCAAAATTAAAGAAGAAAGGATATTCTAAGCGTGATATACAGTTAAAATGTGCTTCGCGCATTGGTTTCGCAATGCACGCGGATACAAGGAACTTACTTAAAAAATTAGATATTGATATGGAAAAGAGATTAGGCAAAGTTATTACAAATCGGCGGAAGAAAGCACCTTTCGAGGGCATGGCCGTAGAACAAAAGAAGTTAATAGAAGAAATCGTTTGTTTGAAAGATGAGGATGAAGAAAAAAAATTGATCCGATTACTGGATTACAAAATCGATGATTCTATTATCGAAAAAAATGAAGACGGTTCACCAAAACAACGGATAGCTATTCGTTATAATGTGATCGATCATGTGGAGCATCAAGAAGGGGAAGAAGATCCGATTTATATTTGGGGGTCGGAATATTATTCTTTTTCTGGCTCTAAAGTAATGATCGATCAGGCCGAAACAGACTTTTCAAAGAAAGATCTGCCTTCGCCTACCGTCATAAAGGAGTTTACCAATAAACAGAAAAAGAAGTTTTATAAATTTACGTGATATGAAAAGAGAAATTTATTATTCTAAGAGATCATTTAGTAAATATGATGATAGCCATTATATTGTTTATTTGAATGAGGAAGTTTTAGAAAACTTTGTGCCTGAAACTTTTGAAGGTGATAAAGCCCCAGAACCGCAGATTGCATACGCTTATACAGGGCCAGAAGAAGACGGGGGAACTTTGATCGAAGCTAAGTCGGCAACATACGACGAATTTGTTTCCGGGCTTGTACGCCTAGAATTTCCCCAAGCTAAAGTCGAAGCTATTTTGCTGAATCAGGGGGACGGGAACGATGAACATCTAGCTGAATATAATAATTTGCAGCTTTACAGAAGAGAATGTAAATTATTTGCGAGTAAGTTGCTAGCTGATTAATAACCTTTAGGGGGATAGGTTTAAAAAGAAGCCCCCGACCATGATATAGTATAGACGCCAATCTCATACATACATACAACGGTAACACCGCCGGTCGAGGGCTAAAAACCTTCTTCCGCAGTGTTACCGTTTTTTATATGTTTATTGAGATTGGCATTGCAAAGATATATATTATTTGGTTTTATGACAGTATTTGATGTGCTTTCTTTTAATAAAGAGCTTATAAGACGTTTAGATCTATTGGGATTGAAGCTGGGCGATTATAAATATATTAACCTATATAGTGAGTATGAGGATATGTATAAGGCTGGCGAAAAAATGACTTATATAGTATCTTTTTTATCGGTGAAATATGGTATAAGCGAACGTAAGGTTTATATGATAGTAAAACTGTTTAAGAGTGACTGCAAAATGCTTGCAGTATAAACAGTATCTTATATGATGATAAACTAATTCGGCTAGGTTACTTTTGTGTCATTATTAAAACCAAAAGTAAGGGACTATGAACAAATACTACATGATCTTGGAAAAGATTCTCGTACTAGGGAAGATGCAGGATAATAAGAAAGGGAATATTAGGTGTCTTTTAAATGAACAGCTAGTATTAACACCGGCAGATCTGCTGGATATTTTTGAAGGGCATAGCATTGCCAGAAAGAAACTGAAAAATGAACTACAACTATTTATGCAGGGGGAGCGATGCGTAGAGAAGTATCGGGAAGTTGGGATTAACTGGTGGGATTATTGCGGTGCTATCCTTGTAAATAGTTACCCGTCATACTTTGAAAAGCTTCCGCCACTTATAGCCAAGATCAACCGGGAGAAACGGAACAGTAAGAATTATGTGTTACATCTGGGGGCTACTGGTGTTGAAAGCAATCAGGCACCATGCCTAAGTCTTGTACAGTTCCAGATAGATGAAAGTGAACTCGTGATTTCTGCCTATCAGCGTAGTTCTGATGCTAATCTAGGCTTACCGGCGGATATTTATCATTTATACCTAATGTCGCGCCAGATAGAGTTGCCATTGAAGTCTATTACCCTCAATCTGGGTAATGTGCATATTTACGAGAATAATATAGAAAAAACTCGTAGTTTAATTAGTGGGGAAGAAACCGTAAGGTTTGATCTGAATGTTTGAAAATAGCGGGTAGGCCACATCGAAAATATCTTTGTGGCCTGCCCTGCTAAAACTTCCCTTCATAATTTAATAGTAATTCGTTTGCATTTTGGATATCTTGTGGTGTATACTTGTTTGTCATTAATATAGAACTGTGTCGGGCTTGATCCCTTACTGTTAAAGTGTCGCAATTCCGAAGCATTGCAGTTATGCCGGAATCCTTTAAAGAATAAAACTTGTAAGTCTTTGGGAATTTTAGTACTTTCCTTACTTTTCTATCCCAGAAATCCCGGAAGGCTTTTTCACTTCTCCTTTCTTCGCCAGGGCAAAAATTATCACTGAATAAATAATAATGGTTTGGTGAATTGAATATGCCTAAGTCTATCATTAAATGAATCACTTTGGCAGGCAAGGTTACAACTGCACTTTTTTTATTTTTTGCTATGGTACCAGAAATATAAATAGTCTGTTTTGCCAGATTGAAATCAGATAATTTTAACCAGGACATTTCTTTAGGTCGGATTAAGGCATAATGTAATATATAGCTGGCTAGTAAGAAATGTTTGTTTTCCTTTTCTAAATATTCGCGTAAACGTATCATGTCCCTATCTTCGATGCCTTCGCGCTCCTTTTTATAGCCGTTCTTTTTAATGCTTGTTATCCCCTCTGTTGCTTTAACCTTTGTGTAGGAGTGCTGCACCAAGTATCCGTCAAATGTGCTTAACCAGGTCAGATAATTGTTTCTGGTAGTGATTGAATTATTACGATCTAAATAAATATAGTCTAAAAATTCGCTGACTAACATCATGTCGAATTGATATATATATGTTATAGGCACTTTTCTTGCCTTATTCCAAGCTATAAACATACGTAACATGGAAAGATAACCGTATAATGTTTTCTCTCTTAAATTTCCATCGCTAAAAAGTTTTTGTAGATAGTTCTTATACCGTTCGCAAACATCATTGAATTTGTGGTAGGCTTTAGAATTTTCCGCTTCGATCCAAGGATTCCAACCGTTTTCCAGTTGCTTACTAAGGCGATAAATTAATCCAGAAGCAAATTTTCTTCGCTCTGTAATCTTTTCGATGTGATTCAACTTGATTTTTTTGCGGCGCATATTTCCACTTGCCGGATCGAAAGCATTAAAGCCGATGTACCATTCCTTCCCGGTGTAGAGTTTTGGGTAGGAATACCCTATTATTTCTTTAATAGAGCTGTTTTCTGATTTTGACGCAAACATTTTTTTTACATTCTTTCGATTACGAAGAATGTAGTGTTAATAATCTGCCAATTAGGGCGTTTCGCGATGTGTCCCGGTTTTGTCCCGGTATAAAATCGGAAACAGCTAATAATCATTTGACTATTAGCTGTTTATCTTACCTTTAGTTGCGGAGATCCGACTCGAACGAATGACCTTTGGGTTATGAGCCCAACGAGC
>OGQB01000159.1_pt1 | contig 71055 bp, 43 predicted proteins | sample 1553071 | NCBI WGS metagenome assembly OGQB01 (sample SAMEA2580284, study PRJEB22360) | human gut metagenome | biome: human gut; feature: human-associated habitat; material: faeces | place: Denmark | collected 2008/2010
CAATAAAAGATCCAGCAGGAAGAATAGTAGAAGCACCAACATTCGAAATATATAAGGATAATAAAATATATTTAAGAAGAACATATACAAATTCAGGAAATATAACAGTAACAGGCTTAGTGCCAGAGACAGAATATAAAATAGTAGGAAAATATGTATATTTAAATGAAAACGGACAAAAAGTAGAAAACACATTTTATGAAGGAACATTTGCAACAAAAGGATACGAAGAATTAGGAAGTATAGATATCAAAAAAGAAAATGGAGAGATATTTAGTAATAAAATACAGCTAACAAAAGTAAAGATAACATCAGATTTAAATGCAGAAGTTATAAAAGGAATAAGCCAAGTAGAAATAGAAACGGGAGATATAAGAACAGTATTAAAGAACAATCAAGTAAACTCATTATTAAGAGGCGAAGAAATAACAATAGAAAGTTCAGATGGATTAAAATCAGATTCAAAGATAAATTACATAATAAAATTCTATGATAAGAACGGAATAGAATTAAAAGTAAATAATAATACCGGAGAAACAAGAACATCAAAAGAAAAACCAATAGCAAGAGTAAGTATAAAAGAGCAAGATATAGTAAGTGTAACATTAAGATTGAACTTAACAAATAAAGATAATGTAGAATTAGAAAATTATAAATACATAGTAACAAGACCAAATGGAGAGAAAGTAAAGGAAGAAAGATTAGCAGAAAATGAGAAAGAAATTTTATTAAACGATTTAGACCAAAACCAATATTACAAAATAAGTATCTATACAGATTATGATTTAAATGATAATAAAGGAAAACAAGAAAATGTAGAGATAGGAAATTTAGTATTTGCAACACAACCAATATCAACATTAGGATCATTAGAATTAGCAGTAGAGAATAAAGAACTAACAAGTACAACTAGCACAATAAGTTACCAGATAGATGAAGATAGAACAGATAAAAGATTAATACAGATATTAAATGAATTAACTATAAATATAAAAGACGGAGAAAATATAGTAAAAACAGATATTTTATCAGGAGAAGAAATTAGTAATTTACAACAAGCAGGGACAAAAGAAATAAAATATGAAAATTTAAAATCAAATACAACATATACAATAGAAATAACAGGAAATGTGCAATTAGGAAATACACAAGAAAAAATAGCAATAACATATAACTACAAAGAATTTACTACATTAAAAATACCAGCAAAAGTAGAAATAAGAAATCAATTTACAACTGGAAACTTAATAGATTTTGATATAAGAATAGAAGACATAGATAATTCTGTATTAAATAATAAAGTTAGAATGGAATTAAGAAATAGCAGCAATGATTTAATAGATTTACAAGAAATAACAACTAATGATGATTTTATTAGAAAAACATATGAAAAGTTAGAAGAAAATCAAACATATAAATTAAGCTTTTATGCAGACCAATATAATGAAGGAAATACAGACTCAACATATAAGGTAAATTATTTAATAAAAGAAATAGAAATAGTAACAGAACCAGGAATAAGTGGGAGTATAGGCTTAACAGAACTAAGTAGAAAAGCAACAGGAAAAAATTTAGTAGATATGAGTTCAGAAATAAAATGGTATGTATATCCTAATTTTAATACAACTGCTTATTATGGCAAAGAATATAATGAAGAAAGTAAAACGTTAACATTAGGAGGACATTCTAATGGAAGAAGAGCGGTTTATGATTTAAGAGAATATGCTGGACAAGAAGTTACAATGAGTTTTAAAGCAAAGGCAGTAAGTGGCTCACAATCAGCATATATCCAAAATAGTAAAACAGATGTTAATAGAACACAAATACAGGGATTAACAACAGAGTGGAAAGATTTCCAATATACATTAACAGTTGATAGTACAGGATATTTAGGATTTTATATAAATGGTGGAAATGGAATAGAAATAAAAGAACTTCAAATAGAACTTGGAAATAAAAAAACAAGTTATGAAGAATTTAAATATGTACTTGCAAGTAATTATAGCATAAATTTAGAAGATAGAAGAGACGAGATAACGACAAATGATTATTATATAAAAGTTTATGAAGATAGAACCTTAATAAAAACAGACAGATATGAAGAAATACCAGAAGAAAATATTATAACGAATGCAATAAAAACATATGAAATACAAGCAGGAAAACAATATAAAATAGAACTAGTAATAAATCTAAGAGACAGAGAATATGTTATTTCGGAATTAGAATATAATACAACAGATACAGAAGAAATAAAGGGAATATATAACAAAGAAGACTTCTTAGAAATTCAGCCATATGGAAATTATATTGTTTTAAATGATATGGATTTTACAGGGACTTCAGGTAGTACTTATCAATTTGGATCAGCTAGTATGCAATTTAATGGAAAAATTGATTTTAACGGAAAAAAAATAACGAAAGATGTGCAAAGTTCTTGTTTAATTTATGAAATTGGTACAAATGCAATTATTGAAAATTTAGTATTAGATGTAAAAATAAATAATACTACTAGTTTATTACAACAATTTAGAATTTTATCGATGAATAGTTATGGAACAGTTCGAAACTTACAAATGAATATAGTAGAAAGTAATGCGTTACCAAATTGGAGATTTTGTGTTTTGGAAAGACATAATTATGGAACTATAGAAAATTTTGTGGTTAATGTGCAAGAAACAGTTTATACATCTGGAGAATTTGGTTTGCTATGTTGGTATAATTATGGAACAATAAAAAATGGATATATTTATGGGAAAAATATTAATACAGAATTTGTAGGATACAGTACTACCAAAGCTATTGGAACAGTTGCAGATAAAAATGTACAAAATGGGCAAATAAAAAATGTATTTAGTTTAGTAAATATAGATGATATAGAAACAGGAAAGGGACAAGGAATAGGAAATATTACATATATCAATCAAGATAATGCAACAGTAGAAAATGTATATTCAGTAGGTTTAGGAAAAAATATAACAAATACTACAAATGGCCCAAATGTATATTCAGCCGGAGGAAAAATTAGTAATAACTATTATTTTAATGATAAGATTTTTACTAATTCATATCATCAAAAAACAACAATGTTGGCATTACATGATGTGATTTTTCAAAATCAAATTTTAAATTCAGAAAGTAGATTTGACATAGAAGAGTATGTAAGCCAAGGATATTATCCACAAGTAATTATGCCAAGTGTAATGCCAAGGCAAGAATATATTCAGCTTCCAGAAGTACAAGATGCAGACTTGGCAGATATATTATCAACAGAAATATTAGAAAATGATAATACAAATGTAAAAGTAAAATTTAATGTAAATAATCCATCAGCAGATACTATAACAAATATAAAATTAGAAAACATTGAATGTGAAATAATCTCACAAGAATATAGTGATGGTAAATCTGAAGTAATAGCAATTCTAAAAAATCCGACTATATATATATCCAAATATGATGTGATAAGTATAACAACAAAAGGGGCATTTAGCCAAGCATATACAAGGAGTTTTTCAGCAGATGAAAGAACAATTCAAGTTGATTTATATAGAGAAATTAATAATTTAGATGACTGGAAAGAAATTAATAATTCACCAACAGAAAATTATATATTGATGGATAACTTGGATTTCATTAATGAATCCTCGAATATGATAATTTCTAAAGTATTTACAGGAAAGCTAGAAGGAAATGGGCATGCAATTAAAAATATACGCATTGAAAATGTAAATAGTGGATTATTTATAGAAGTACAAGGAGAGATTAATAATTTAAATATTGAAAATTTTACAAGAGAAGATGAAAAAACAGAAAGAGTAGGACTAATTGACTATTTAAATAAAGGTAAAATTAATAATGTACATATAAAAAATGTTAATATAACAATAAGTAAAGATTATAAAAAGAATGTGTATATCGGTGGTTTAGTTGCATATGGAGTTTCGGGAAATATTAGTAATAGTAGTGTAAATGAATTAGTAATAGATAATCAAAGTGGTACAGCTAGAACATCAGCAGGAGGGCTAATTGCTGTAGGAAGTGGAAATAGTATAGAAAATTGTTTTACACAAAATATTAGTGTAACAATAAAAAAGGCAACAGAAGTTATTGGAATTGGAGGCATTTATGGATATGATTCATCAGCAAATAATATATATAATTGTTATGCAATAGGAAAAATAGAATCAGATAATTCAAATATAGGAGGAATCGGAGGATTCTTAAAAAGTGGAGATGTACAAAGGTGTTATAGTGACGTTAACATTATAAGTGATGGAGAATATTTGGGAGGAATAGTTGGAAGAGATTCCAATAATGTATTAACTAATATTAACTATAACTTAGCTATTGGAAACATATATAATAAACAGAAAAGTGATAATATAAGTAGGGCAGTAGGAAATTCTAAAGAAGAAGAAAATAATTATGCATATACAAACCAAAGAATAAATGGTCAAATTACAACAGAAACAGAAGGTGCAACATTATTAAGTTCAAATAATTTAAAAGACCAAAATGTGTATAAGAGTGTAGTGCAACTAGGAGATAGCTATTCTTATGAACAAATAGGAGCTGGAATTTTACCAAAATTATATAACATAGATGGTACTAAACTATTGCCGAATCAAGAAGATTATAAATTAGAAGAAGATATGGAATTAGAAATAGAAGAAGTAGAAGTAGAAAAAACATCTTCTAATAATGTAGCAATAAGAATCGTATTAATAAACAGTAGAGAATTACCAATAAAAACTGTTAATATTGAGGATATGGAAATAAGAATAGATAAAATATCAACACAAAATAGAAAAACATATATAGATATTACAGCAACACCAATAGCATATTATGACAGCTATCGAATTTATAAAGTTATATATGAAGAAGCAGGAGAAGAGAAAGAAAAGGAAATAGATGGAAGAGTAGATGTTGAATTTTATAAAGAAATATATAGTTTTGAAGATTGGCAAGAAATAGGTCAAGATAGTTATGAAAACTATAGACTAATGAGTGATATAGATTTTAAAAATAGAAGTAATATCAAAACAGATTTAAGCATAGGAAAATTGGAAGGAAATGGACATAAGCTATCAAATATATCAATTACTTTAAATAGTGTAAATTCAGGATTTATAAAAGTAATAAGAACAACATTAAAAGATGTAGTTTTCGAAAATATAGAAATAAAAAATACTGCATCTGGAGATAGAACCGGAGTAATTGCTAATATAGATGCTAAAGTAGACAATATTACAATTAATAATATAACCATAAATGCTCCTAAAATGAATAGAGTTGGGTTTATAGGAAATAGTACTAGTGAAGAAATTAACAATATAGTTATGGACACAGTTGCGATAACTGGTCAAAATTATGTTGCAGGTTATGCAGGCTATACAGAATTTCCAAAATTAAGACAGTTAGATGCATGTAAATTAACAATTCAAGGAAGCGGAAATTATGTAGCAGGAGTAATTGGATATTTAAATAAGAGAATTGGATATAATGCATGGTATGTTACTGTTACAGATTCGGAAGTAAGAGGTGTTGACTATGTAGGAGGAATATTCTCATTGTCATCAACAGGAGGAGATAATCCTACTCCAGGTAGATACTTAACATCTATACGTAATGATGTAACAGGAAAAAATTATGTAGGAGGAATTGCAGGATATTTTTATGATAGTAATAGTTTTGAATGTTATGAAGTAACTGTAAAAGGAAGTGGAAGTAATATTGGAGGAGCAGTCGGAACTTCTAATATTACTAATAGCAAAGTAGTTGATTCTACTGTTGAAGGAACATCAGCTAACTCAAATAACGTAGGTGGTTTAGTAGGAAGTCATTCATGGGGGAATAGTAATAATGTGGTTATTGATACTATAGTGAAGTCTAATGGAAATAATGTAGGAGGAATTAGTGGAACTTATCATAATCAAAGTTCAAGTTGCTCCAACAATATAGTAAAAGGAGGAAGTGTAACTGGAAACTTATATATAGGAGGGATTGTTGGATATTTACAACAAGGAGCAATTTCCAAAACTTATACTGATACAAAAGTTACAGCAAATTCAAATTATGCAGGAGGAATTGTTGGATATTCTAAAAATCAAAATATGGATACAAATACAGCAGGAATCCGAAACTGCTATGTTGCTAATTCTACAATTCAAGCCAAAAATAATGCGGGAGGACTTGTAGGTGCATTTTCTAACAGTTTAGAAGGAGGCTATCAATACTTCTATAATGATTATATACAAGCAGACGTGGTAGGAAATAATATAGATACTACTTCGTTAGGATTTGGAAATCAAAAAAATGCAATAGTAAATATGGAAAATATGTATGTATATAGATATTCAACTATAAATGGTAAAAATATAACAACAGATAATGAACCATTTATTAGCGAGGAACAATATTTAGAAGAACAAGACTTAAAATTAGAGAATACCTATAAAAATAAAATAGGATGGGGAACTAGTTATACTTATTCAATATTGACACAAGGAAAATATCCAATTTTAAATTCTTCTGCTTTACCAGAACAAGAGGGAATAGATCTCCCAAAAGACGCAGACCATAATATTTCGGGTCAAATGAATTCAATTATAAATAATGAAATACAAGCAACAAGTATTAATGAAGATAATCAAATAATATTACAAACTCCAGAACAAAACTTTGAATATGCAGGAATACAAATAACAACATACAGCACATATTCTTTAATAATCGCAGAAGACGGAACTCAAGCTACAAGAAATGCTAAATTGTATGTAAAAGACAACAACTTGTATGCAATACCAAGTACATTAAGTGAATCAACAAATAGTGATGAAAATATAGTGCCTGTAGCAAACAATCTAATTGTAGACAGCTACAATGGAAAAGAATACGAAACTGTATTAGGTTCAGATGGAAAGATATATGACCTAAAAGAGCCAATAACTTATCCAGAAAACTTTGTGAACTTAGATATAGAAAGCATAGGAAACAATTTAAACTCTGACGAAAAGGAAATAGAGGTAACATATAAAAATGGAGATAAAATAAAATTTAATTATCAAACAGGAGAAGTAATATCTTCTTCAGAAGCCCAAAATACAGAAAAGACAGGGTTATTTGATTATTTAAAAGAAAAGATATCAGAAATAGGAGACACTTCAGCGAATGAAGTATCACAAGAAATAAAGACTAAATATGAAGAAAGCAAAGAATTACAAACAAAATTAGAAGAAACATCAGTAGAAGAGGCAATGGAAAAACAAAACATTGCTAAATCCGATGAAGGAACAGAAGGTGCCACAACTACCGAAAACAACGTAACTAATAACTCTTTACAAGAGAATAAATATATAAGTATGTACAACGAAGAGACAGGACAATATGAAATATATAACGAAGAAGAGTTATTAGACACGACGAAAGAGGAGGTGGTAAGTGAGAACGAAAAAATAGAAGCAAATAATTTAAGCGAATATTATGCGAGCGAAGGAGAGACTAAAAATACGAAAATGGGAATAGTATGGATAGTCATAAGCATAATAGGAGTAGGAATAATATTATTTGTATTAAGAAAAAACTTAAAAAAGAAAAATGCTTAAATAGGTAAAAGTGTGTGTACCTAAAAGCATAAAGCTTAAGTAAATAATAAAACCGACTTTAATAAAATTACTTAAGAGGCAAATAAAATTTGCCAAAGTAAAGACAAATTTAAATAATTGAATTAAGTGTGTGTAGTAGAGCAATAGATATAAGTTTTATTGCTCTACTTTTTTATATAAAGAAATAAGGAATAAGTAGAAAAAATTTAAATTAAAAAGTGAAAATATTAGATCAAAAATAAAATGTTATAAAAATGTAAATAAAGTATGCAAAAAAGACTATGCGTAAAAGGTACAGACTTTTTTAATAGAAACCAGTATTTACAAAAATAAAAAATTTTATTAGTATAAAATTAATTGTAAGAGAAATTTTGCAAATTAAAGTCGGTTTAATTAATTGAATAAAAAAACAGTAAAGCGGGGTTAAAGGAATGCAAAAAATAGTAGACCGTGTAAGCCTTGGCGCTGTACACACACACACACACACACACACACACATGCACGTTTAGAGAAATAAGGAGAGTAGCAAATTCAGCTACTCTATGTATCGTGGCAAACAGGTTATTTATAGTGCTAATAAAAAATAAGGTGCTAGAAATAGCCTGCTTTTTGCGTTTTAAAAAATTATTCTATACCAAATTTAAAGTAGTAAATAATACAGAAAAAGTAGGAGGTGTAGAATAATGAATATATTAAAAAAGGCTAAAAATAGAATAAGCAATTCAAAAATAGTAAAAAATCCAATATTTTTAAGTATTGGATTAATAGTAGTAATTATATTAATAGCGTTAATATATTTTATCTTTTTAAAATATAGTCCAATAATGAATTTTAAATATGGTGGCTATGCAATAAGTGGAAAAGATATAACCAAGAACTTATTGGGTTCATCTGAAGATTCAACAACTAATAAAAATATAGAATTAACGAAAATAGAAGAGCAAGGAACTATATTTAAGAAACTAAATGATTACTTTGTAGGAAGCAAAGAAAAAACAGAAATAAATTTAAATTATCCAATATATATAAATAATAATAGTGCTATATATAACTTAGCAGAAAGCAGCACATTAATAAGTAAAGATTTTGAAGAAATAGCAGGCTATCCAAACTTAAGTATAAGTGAAGGAAAAGTATATGATGGAAATAATTTAGAAAGAGCAGATGCGAAAGAATATATCTTTGTAAAAACATCAGATGAAATATACATCAATTTATATGAGATAAAAATAAATACGACAGCAAATGAATACACAATACCAGTAAATAGTATATTAGCATTTACAGAAAACTCAATTAGATATTATACAGTAAATAACAATGTACTAGTATTTAATCAAATAAATGATGTAGATAGTAATTCTAATGTACAAATGGGTGGAAATAATTATACATACGAAGATTTATTAATAAAGTTAAGATTATTACAAAAACAGGTTACAAATACGGAAAACAATGAAAGCCAAACTAATATAATTAAAGAGGATACTACTAATTCAAAAACAGAAGAAAAACAAGACAATGAGGTAGAACAAGAAAAAATAGAAGAAACAGAAACACCACAGGAGGAAAATCAAAATGGATATATTAAACCAGAAGTTAGTGTAGAAGATTTCACAGCAGAAGTGTATACAGCCAAAAGTACATTAACAATAAAAGATTCAGCAGGAAGAATAGTAGAAGCACCTACATTTGAAATATATAAAGATGGAAAAATATACTTAAGAAGAACATATACAAATTCAGGAAATATAACAGTAACAGGATTAGTACCAGAGACAGAATATAAAATAGTAGGAAAATATGTATATTTAAATGAAAATGGACAAAAAGTAGAAAATACATTTTATGAAGGAACATTTACCACAAAAGGATATGATGAGTTAGGTAGCATAGATATCCAAAAAGAAAATGGAGAAATATACAGCAATAAAATTCAGTTAACAAAAGTAAAGATAACATCAGACATAAATGCAGAAGTTATAAAAGGAATAAGTCAAGTAGAAATAGTAGCAGGCGATATAAGAACAGTGTTAAAGAACAACCAAGTAAATGAGCTTGTACAAGGAAAAGAGATAACCATAGAAAGTTCAGAGGGCTTAAAGTCAGATTCAAAGATAAATTACATAATAAAATTCTATGATAGGAATGGAATAGAATTAAAGGTAAACAATAATACAGGAGAAACAAGAACATCAAAAGAAGCACCAGTAGCAAGGGTAAGTATAAAAGAACAAGATATAGTAAGTGTAACATTAAGATTGAACTTAACAAATAAAGATAATGTAGAATTAGAAAATTATAAATATATAGTTACAAGGACAAATGGCGAGAAAGTAAAAGAAGAAAAATTAGCAGAGAACGAGAAAGAAATCTTATTAAACGATTTAGACCAAAATCAATACTACAAAATAGGAATATATGCAGATTATGATTTAAATGATAATAAGGGAAAACAAGAAAATGTAGAGATAGGAAATTTAGTATTTGCAACACAACCAATCTCAACATTAGGCTCACTAGAATTAACAGTAGAAAATAAGGAATTAACAAGTACAACATCAACAATAAGTTACAAGATAGATGAAGATAGAACAGATAAAAGATTAATTCAGATATTAAATGAATTAACAATAAATATAAAAGATGGAGAAAATATAGTAGAAACAGATATATTAACAGGAGAAGAAATAAAGAACTTACAACAAGCAGAAACAAAAGAAATAAAATATGAAAATCTAACATCCAATACAACATACACAATAGAAATAACAGGAGATGTACAATTAGGAAATACAAAAGAAAGTATACCAATAACATATACCTACAAAGAATTTACAACATTAAAAATACCAGCAAAAGTAGAAATAAGAAATCAATTTGTAACAGGGAACTTAATAGATTTTGATGTAAGGATAGAAGATATAAATAATGCAGTATTAAATAATAAAGTAAGAATGGAGTTAAGAAATAGTAAAAATGATTTAATAGATTTACAAGAGATAACAACAAATGAAGATTATATAAGGAAAACATATGAAAAGCTTGAGGAAAATCAAACATATAAATTAAGTTTTTATGCAGATCAATACAATGAAGGAAGTACAGATGAAACATACAAAATAAATTATTTAATACAAGAGATAGAAATAGTAACAGAACCAGGAATAAGTGGAAGTATAGGATTAACAGAATTAAGTAGAAAAGCAACAGGAAAGAACTTAGTAGATGTAAGTTCAGATATAAAATGGTATGTATATCCAACCTTTAATACAAATGATTATTATGGAAAAGAATATAACGAAGCTACTAAAATATTAACATTAGGTGGTCATAGTAATGCTAGAAGAGCAGTATATGATTTAAGAGAATATGCTGGTCAAGAAGTGACAATGAGCTTTAAAGCAAAAGCAGTAAGTGGTTCACAAACGGCATATATACAAAATAGCAAGAAAGATGCCAATAGGACACAAATACAGGGATTAACAACAGAGTGGAAAGATTTCCAATATACATTAACGGTAGATAGTACAGGCTATTTAGGATTTTATATAAATGGTGGAAATGGAATAGAAATAAAAGAACTTCAAATAGAACTTGGAAATAGAAAAACAAGTTATGAAGAATTTAAATATACGCTTGCAAGTAATTACAGTATAATTTTAGAAGATAGAAGAGATGAGATCACAACAAATGATTACTATATAAAAGTTTATGAAGATAACACTTTAATAAAGACAGATAGATATGAAGAAATACCAGAAGAAAATATTATTACTAATGCAATAAAAACATATGAAACACAAACAGGAAAACAATACAAAGTAGAATTAGTAATTAAAATAAAAGATAGAGAATATGTTCTTTCAGAATTAGAATACGATACACAAGAAACTGAAGAAATAAAAGGAATATATAACAAAGAAGATTATCTAGAAATACAGCAGAGAGGAGATTATATAGTATTAGGAGATGTGGACTTAACTGGAGGAAGTGGAAATCAATATGTGTTTGGTAGTTCTAATATGAGATTTGAAGGGACTCTTAACTTCAATGGAAAGACTGTAAAGAAAGATTATGTAAATACAACTGCTGGCTTGTTTAGCTATATAGGAGAAAATGGTGTAATAGAAAATTTAGTATTAGATTTATCGTTTAATAATACAGTTGAAAAAAGATATATGAGAGGAATTTTTGAATACAATTATGGAACTATCAAAAACATACAAGCTAATGTAATGGAGTGCAACCAATTAAGTAATGGAGATATGAAAGTTATTGGAATGTATAATAATGGAATTGTTAATAATTTTATAGTTGATTTTAAGGAAAGTATATACTTTGCATGGGGTGCATCTACTATCGAATATAATTATGGAACTATTAAAAATGGATATATTTATGGAAAGAATATGCAAGGAATAATGGAAAGACCTAGTGGAGTAAGTAGAAATGCCGCAGCTTTAGTAATATACAATGAAAGAAATGCAACAATTAGCAATGTTTATTCATTAGTATCAGTAGATGTAAATACGACTACACAGGAAAATGTATCTAATTTGGTTGTTAATAATTCAAATAGTGCTAATGTAAGTAATGTATATTCAGTCGGAATAGGAAATGGTTATGATTTGAATTACGGACCTAATATACGTAGTGTGAATAGCACAAATATACAAAACAATTATTACTTTACAGATGAGATATTTAAAAATACTTATCATACAAAGACAACTAAATTAGCATTGTGGGATACAAATTTTCAAAATCAATTAATTAATGAAGATGGAGCATTTAATGTAGATGATTTGGTTGAAAAAGGATATTATCCATGGTTAAATTTACCAGAATGTATGCCACAACAGGACTATATAGAACTACCAGAAGTTAAAGATAAAGACTTAGCAGATATATTATCTATAGAAGTTTTAGAGCAAGGAACAAATAAAGTAAAATTAAGATTAATAGTAAATAATCCGTCTGCTGAACAAATAACACAGATACAATTAAAAAATATAAATGTAGATATATTATCACAAGAATATGTAGAAGGAAAAAGTGAAGTAGTAGTAGAGTTACATGATCCGGTAATGTATGTATCAAATTATAGTGTGCAAAGCATAACTACAAAAGGAGCTTTTAATGCGCCATATACTAGAAATTTCGAGGATGGAGAAAGAACAATCAAAATAGATTTATATAGAGAAATAAATTCAATTGACGATTGGAAAAACATTAACAATTCACCAACAGAAAATTATATGTTAATGACTGATTTGGATTTTGCAAATGAAGGAAGTAACATAAGAATTTCTAAAACATATACAGGTAAAGTAAATGGGAATAATCATACGATAAAAAATATAATTTTAACATCAGATTTTTTATTTAATGATTTAAAAGGAACCATTGAAAACATAAATATTCAGAATTTTAAGCAAGATAAAGCCGAAACTGCTGCTGTGTATGGATTAATATGGAATGCCACTAATGCAGTAATTGATAATATTCATATGAAAGATGTTAAAATAACAATAAATTCAAATGTTTCATGTAATGTGGGAGCTTTAATTGGAAATGCCAACACAGGAACAGTAATAAAGAATTGTTCAGCAATTAATGTAAGTATAGAAAAAGCTTCAGAAGAAGCAATTCAGACTTCTAAAATAGGAGGCTTAATTGGAAGCTTTGGAGGAATAAGTGTAGAAAATAGCTATGTTAAAAATATTAATATAATATCAAAAAATGCTGTAACCCAATACGTAGGAGGATTAATTGGACAAATTTCTTTAGGTAAAGTAGAGAATTGTTATGTTTCAGAAGGTAAAATAAGTAGTGAGAAAAAAGGATTAGGGGGGTTAGTTGGATATAGTTCAACTACAACTAGTGTTGAAATATCTAATTGTTATACAAATATAGAAATAAGAAGTGAAGATGACAAAATAGGAGGAATACTAGGTAATGACGCAGGAACAGATTTAAATAATGTAAGTCATAATTTTAGTGTAGGAAATATTTATTCAAGTAAAGAATCAGAAGATATTTCGAGAGCTGTAGGAAACTCATTAGAAGAAGAGAATAACTATGCATACCAAGGACAAAGAATAAACGGATATATTGTAAATGACGAATTAGGAGCAAAATTATTAAGTTATAATGAATTATGTATCCAAGATACTTATACAAATATCATAGGTTTGGGAGATGCATATGATTATAGCCAAGTATCACAAGGAATTTTACCAAAACTATATGATACAACAGGAGAATGGTTATTACCAAATCAAGAAGATGTAAACATAGACAATAACTTGAATTTAGAAATAGGAAATATAACTTTTGAGAAACTATCTACTGATACAGTTAATGCATTAATAGAGATTAATAATCCACAGGAAGTTCCAATTACAGGAATTAAAATAGAAGATATGAATATATCTATAGAAAAAAATACAACTAGACAAGGAATTACTTATATAGAATTAAATGGAGTTCCTACAAGATATTACGATAGTTACAGAATTTCTGAAATAAAATATGAGGAAAATCAAAGTGAAATTACAAAAGAGGTAAATGCTAAAATTAATGTAAGATTTTATAAAGACTTATATGATTTTTCGGATTGGCAATCTATAGAAAAGGGAACATATCAAAATTATAGATTAGCAAATGATATAGATTTCTCAGGAAGAACAGATGTAAATAAAGAGCTAACAATGTCAAGATTTGAATCTAATGGATATACTTTAAAGAATATTAATATATCAACTAATGAAGATTATGGAAGTTTAATTAAAGAAATAACAACTACTTTATCTGGAGTAAATTTTGAAAATATTGAAATAACTGCACTATCTAATAATTATATAGGAGTAATAGCAAATTCTACTGGGAAAATAAGTAATGTAAACTTTAATGGAGTAACAATAAACGCTCCAAAATCTAATTATGTAGGTTGTATAAGTTATTCAACAGGAAGTTTTTATGAGATTAATTTAAATAATATAACTATAAATGCAAATACATATGTAGGAGGATTAGTAGGAAGACAACTAGATAATTCATTTGCTAATATAGTTGGAGATAATATAGAAATTGATGCTGTAGGAAACTATACTGGTGGAATTATAGGATATGTTACTCAAAGTATAGTTTTAACAAACACAAATATAGATCTTACAAACTCTAATATAAATGGAAAAAGCTATATAGGAGGTTTAATTGGTTATTCAAACTGCGAGTTAGAGAATGGTAACTTAAAAGAAAGTACAGTTAGAGGAAATACATATGTAGGAGGATTAATTGGAAGGAAAGATTATGTTACAAATGCAAATATTCAATATAGTACAGTAAGTGATAGTGAAATATATGGTACAAATACATATATTGGAGGAATATTTGGTTATATAAATCAAATTACATCATATCTAAAAGTAAAAAATACAGATATTATAGGAGAAACTGTTAACAGCAAATATGTGGGAGGAATTACTGGGTATATGCCAGACTTTACTTATTCATATGTTGCTGTTGAAGAATGTAATATTAGTTCACAAGGAAGTTACGTAGGTGGATTTGCTGGAGAAATAGGTTCAAGTGGAGATGGTTTAAATAATAGTTATGTAAAAGGAACAACGATAGAAGGATATAGTTATGTAGGAGGAATTAGTGGACAAGTAACTGAGATAAAAAATATATATTCAATTTTAATAAATGCAAATATAACTGCTACTAATAGTACAGCAGGAGGAATTTTTGGATATATGAAAAATAAAGATATGACAGCAGCAATAAGAATAATAAAATTTTATAATATTAATGTGGCAGATTCTAAAATATGTGCTAAAACTAATGTAGGAGGATTAGTAGGAAATGTTGAAGCGGAATTATTTAGCAATGGAACTTCAAAGTACTATTATAATAATTATGTTCATGTGAAATTAGAAAGTGAAGATGAAGAAAAAGTCTCAATAGGAATAGGTGGATATAAAATAGATAATACAAAATTAATTAATACATATTCATATAAGTACAGTACAATAAATGGACAATATGTTAGCGAGAATCCAGATACATTAAATGAATTTAAATATTTAACATCAGATGAACTAAAATTAGAAAGTACATATAAAAATAAGCTTGGTTGGGGAAGTAATTTTATTTATACTTCACTAAAAAATGATAAATATCCATTGGTAAAAAATATAACAGAACAAACTGGTGTAGATTTACCAAATGATGATGATTATATATCAAATAATAATGTGGTAGAGCAAAATATAGAAACTCTAGAAAATACATTTAATTATGACAATAAAGAAATCCAAACTTACAGTACATATTCCTTAATAACAGCGGAAGATGGAACTAACGCTACAAGAAGTTCTAAATTATATGTTAAAGATAATAAGTTATATGCACTTCCAGATAGTTTTATGAATGCTAACGGAGAAATGATAACACTAGTAGCGAACAACATAATCTTAGATAATTATAACGGAAAAGAATATGAAACGGTTCTAGGTTCAGATGGTAAAATCTATGATTTAAAAGAATCAATAGAATACCCGGAAAATTTTGTGAATTCAGATATTGAAAGCATAGGAAACAATTTACACTCTGACGTAAAAGAAGTAGAAGTAATATACAAAAATGGAGATAAGATTAATTTTAATTATCAAACAGGAGAAATAATATCTTCTTCAGAAGCCGGAGCTACAGAAAAGACAGGGATATTTCATTATTTAAAAGAAAAAATAGCAGAAATAGGAAATTCTAATTCTAGACTATCACAAGAAATAAAAAATAAATATGAAGAAAGCAAAGAATTACAAACGAAACTAGAAGAAACACCAGTAGAAGAGGCAATAGAAAAACAAAATATTGCTAATGCAGAACAAGGAACGGAAGGTGTCACAACCAACGAAAATAATGTAACTAATAACTCTTTAGTACAGAATAAATATATAAGTATGTACAATGAAAAGACAGGACAATATGAAATATATAACGAAGAAGAGTTATTAGATACAAGTAAAGAGGAGGTGGTAAGTGAGAACGAAAAAATAGAAGCAAATAATTTAGGAGAATATTATGCAAGCAAAGAAGAAATTAAAAATAGTAAAACAGGAATAGTATGGATTGCAATCAGCATAATAGGAGTGGGAATAGTATTATTTGCGCTAAGGAAAAACCTTAAAAAGAAAAATACTTAAAAAGGGTAATTGTGTGAGAATCCGATAAAATAAGTATGAATTATTTTAAAGACAAATTTATAAAAATAATTTAATTAAGTGTGTAGAAAAGACATTGAGTATAAAAATTACTTAATGTCTTTTAAAATGTTATAAAAATGTAAATAAAGTATAAAAAAAGACTGTGCGTAAAGGATACAGTTTTTTTTGGATAAAGCTACTATTTACAAAATAAAATAAAAATTTTAATATTATGATAAAAGGTTCGAAAAAGAACTACACACACAACACACACTTAATTTAATAATAGTACAGAGCGGTATTCACACACACTACTGCTCTATCTGTTATTGTTAAAAAACAAATAGCAGGAGGAAAAGAAATGGCCAAATTTGTCTTTAGAAAAAAAGAAAATATGACCATTAGTAAACCTATGTACTTCGCCATAGGTCTATTAGTGGTGCTTTTAATAATCGGAATTATATTTTTTATCTTTTTAAAATATAGTCCAATAATGAATTTTAAATATGATGGATACGCAATAAGTGGAAAAGAGATAACAGAAAACTTATTGGGGTCATCTGAAGATTCTAATAAAAATAAGAATTTAGAATTAACAAAAATAGAAGAACAGGGGACAATATTTAAAAAGTTAAATGAATATTTTGTAGGAAGCAAAGAGAAAAAAGAAATAAATTTAAATTATCCAATATATATAAATAATAATAGTGCGATATATAACTTAGCAGAAAGTAGCACGTTAATAAGTAAAGATTTTGAACAAATTTCAGGTTATCCAAACTTAAGTATAAGTGAAGGAAAAGTGTATGATGGAAATAATTTAGAAAGAGCGGATGCAAAAGAATATATCTTTGTAAAAACAACAGATGAAATATATATCAATTTATCTGAAATTAAGATTAATACAATAGCTAATGAGTATATAATACCAGTAAATAGCATAATGGCATTTACAGAAAACTCAATTAGATATTATACAGTAAATAATAATGTATTAGTATTTAATCAAATAAATGATGTAGATAGTAATTCTAATGTGCAAATGGTGGAAAACAACTATACATATGAGGAGTTATTAATAAATCTAGGAATTTTACAAAAACAGCCTACAAATACTGAAAACAATGAGAGTAATATAATTAAGGAAGACAGTACTAATACAAAATCAGAAGAAAATCAACAAAATGAAGTAGAGCAAGACGAAACAGAAGAAACAGAAACAGAACAAGAAGAGGCTCAAAATGGATATATAAAACCAGAAGTAAGTGTAGAAGATTTTACACCAGAAGTATATACAGCAAAAAGTGTATTAACAATAAAAGATCCAGCAGGAAGAATAGTAGAAGCACCTACATTTGAAATATATAAAGATGGAAAAATATACTTAAGAAGAACATATACAAATTCAGGAAATATAACAGTAACAGGATTAGTACCAGAGACAGAATATAAAATAGTAGGAAAATATGTATATTTAAATGAAAGCGGACAAAAAGTAGAAAATACATTTTATGAAGGAACATTTACAACAAAAGGATATGATGAGTTAGGTAGTATAGAAATCACAAAAGAAAATGGAGAAATCTACAGTAATAAAATACAATTAACAAAAGTTAAGATAACATCAGACTTAAATGCAGAGGTTATAAAAGGAATAAGCCAAGTAGAAATAGAAACGGGAGAAATAAGAACAGTATTAAAGAATAACCAAGTAAACTCATTATTAAGAGGCGAAGAAATAACAATAGAAAGTTCAGAAGGATTAAAGTCAGACTCAAAAATAAATTACACAATAAAATTCTATGATAAGAACGGAATAGAATTAAAAGTAAATAATAATATGGGAGAAACAAGAACATCAAAAGAAGCACCAGTAGCAAGAGTAAGCATAAAAGAACAAGATATAGTAAGTGTAACATTAAGATTGAACTTAACAAATAAAGATAATGTAGAATTGGAAAATTATAAGTATGTAGTTACAAGACCAAATGGAGAAGTAGTACAAGAAAAAAGATTGGCAGAAAATGAGACAGAACTGTTATTAGAAGATTTAGACCAAAACCAATATTACAAAATAGGAATATATGCAGATTACGATTTAAATGATAATAAAGGAAAACAAGAAAATGTAGAAATAGGAAATTTAGTATTTGCGACACAACCAATATCAACATTAGGATCATTAGAATTAACAGTAGAGAATAAAGAACTAAAAAGTACAACTAGCACAATAAGTTACAAAATAGATGAAGATAGAACAGACAAAAGATTAATACAAATATTAAATGAATTAACAATAAACATTGTCGAGCAACCAGAAAGCAATATAGACCAAGAAACAAAAGAAGGAATAGTAGTATATACAGATACATTAACAGGAGAAGAAATAGAAAACTTAAGACAAGCAGGAACAAAAGAAATAAAATATGAAAATTTAAAATCAAACACAACATATACAATAGAAATAACAGGAAATGTACAATTAGGAAATACACAAGAAAGTATACCAGTAACGTATAACTACAAAGAATTTACTACTTTAAAAATACCAGCAAAAGTAGAGATAAGAAATCAATTTGTAACAGGAAACTTAATAGATTTTGATGTAAGGATAGAAGATGTAGATAATTCTGTATTAAATAATAAAGTTAGAATGGAATTAAGAAATAGCAACAATGATTTAATAGATTTACAAGAAATAACAACTAATGAGGATTTTATTAGAAAAACATATGAAAAACTAGAAGAAAATCAAACATATAAATTGAGCTTTTATGCAGATCAATATAATGAAGGAAGTACTGATAGTACATATCAAGTAAATTATTTGATATATGAATTAGAAATAGTAACAGAGCCAGGAATAAGTGGAAGTATTGGACTAACAGAGCTATCTAGAAAAGCAACAGGCAAAAATTTAGTAGATATGAGTTCTGAAACAAAATGGTATGTATATCCAAACTTTAATACAAGCAATCATTATGGAAAAGAATATAATGAAGAAACAAAGATATTAACGCTAGGTGGAAATAGCGAACAAAGAAGGGCAGTATATGATTTAAGAGAATATGCTGGACAAGAAGTTACAATAAGTTTTAAAGCCAAAGCAGTAAGTGGAGCTCAAACAGCATATATACAAAATAGTAAGAATGATACTAATAGAACTCAAATACAAGGATTATCAGAGGAATGGAAAGACTTTCAATACACTTTAACAGTAGATAGTACAGGTTATTTAGGCTTTTATATAACTGGTGGAAATGGAATAGAAGTAAAAGAGCTTCAAATAGAACTTGGAAATAGAAAAACAAGTTATGAAGAATTTAAATATACACTTCAAAGTAATTACAGTGTAAATCTAGAAGATAGAAGAGATGAGATAACAACAAATGATTACTATTTAAAAATTTATGAAAATGATAATTTAGTAAAAACAGATAGATACGAAGAAATACCAGAAGAAAATGTAATAACAAATGCAATAAAAACATATGAAACACAAACTGGAAAACAATACAAAGTAGAATTAGTGATTAAAATAAAAGATAGAGAATATGTTATATCTGAATTGGAATACAATACACAAGACACAGAAGAAATAAAAGGAATATATAACAAAGATGATTTCCTAGAGATACAACCAAGAGGACATTATATAGTGTTAGGAGATATAGACTTAAGAGGAGGATCTGGAGGTCAATATAGATTTGGGTACGAGAATTCTATACCATTTGAAGGAACAATAGATTTTAATGGGAATACATTACTTAGAGATTTCTTAAATACATCATCACCAGTTTTTTATGAAATTGATGAATCTGCCAAAATAATAAATTTATGTTTGGACTTATATTTTAATAATCAAATAGAAAAATCAGAAATGAAAGGATTATTTCAGCAAAATAATGGAAAAATACAAAATATTATAATAACCATAAAGGAAAGCAACAAAAATCCAAATATTGGAACAAGATTTTTAGGATATTACAATTATGGAACTATTAATAACTTTATATTAAATTATGAGCAACCTTTTTATATGGGGCAAAATACAGCTTGTATGATCAGAGATAATTATGGAACAGTAAAAAATGGTTATGTATGTGGTGAAGGAATAATAGCACTAGAGAGCGGTAGTACAACTGGAAATATATTATATTCTAATGATGGTGAAGGAGTAGTAAAAAATATTTATTTTTTATCAAGTATAAAGATACAAGAAGGACATACAGGGAATGTTGCAAGTGCAGTATATACTAATACTAATAGGGCTAGAATAGAAAATATATATTCTGTTGATATAGATGATAGTATTTCAAATCTAACTACTGGTCCTAATATATATAATAATGCTAGTAAAAACTCTGAAAATATATATTATTTTGATGATAAAATATTTACTAGTCAATATGAATTGAAAAGTACAAAACTTGCATTATGGGATACAACTTTCCAAAATCAAATATTAAACTCTGAAAATGCATTTAATGTTGATGAGCTAATAAATCAAGGATATTATCCTCAGTTAAATATGCCAGATTGTATGCCAAATCAAGAATATTTAGAGCTGCCAGAAGTAGAAGACAAAGATCTAGCAGACATTCTTTCAACAGAAGTATTAGAACAAGGCTCTAATATAGTCAAAGTTAAATTTGTAGTAAATAATCCATCTGCGGAAACGATAACAGATATTAGTATAGAAAATTTAGATTGTACAATAGAAAGCCAAGAATATAATAATGGGCAAAGTACAGTAATAGCAACATTAAAAAATCCTGTAATATGCACATCAAATTATTCTGTTTTAAGCATTACAACCAAAGGAGCATTTACACAAGAATATACAAGAAGTTTTAATAAAAACGAGAGAATAATACCAGTAGAATTATATAGAGAAATAAGAACAATAGATGATTGGATAGCAATAAATAAATCTCTTACAGAAAATTATATGCTAATGAATGACTTAGACTTTATAAATCAAAATGATAATTTAAGAATATATAATACATTTACAGGAAAATTAGAGGGAAATAATTTTACACTAAGAAATATAAATGTTAATTCATATGTATTTCAAACTGTGCAGGGAACTATAAAAAATTTAAATATACAAAATATAACAATAACAAAAGCAACTGTAGCTAATATTGGACTAATATCATCAACAAATAATGCTCATATAATTAATGTAAATATACAAGATGAAAAACTAGCATTAGATACAGGAAATAATATGACTGTATATGCTGGTGGTTTAATAGGCTATATGACATCTTCTAATATAGAAAATACATCTATTAATGATATTCAGATTAATGCAAATGACATTAATAGTACGTTTTCAATAGGAGGACTAGTTGGTTCTGTTCAAACTAGTAATACAATACAAAACTCATTCGTTCAAAATATAGATGTTACTGAAACAGCATCATTAAATATAACAGGAATAGGTGGAATAGCAGGAAGTACAGATACTGCAACTACATATAAAAATATAACAAATTGTTATGTTATAGGAAATATTAATACAACAAAAGGAAATGTCGGAGGAATTGTAGGAAAAGCAGAAAATATTGATATTAGTAATTGTATATCAAAAGTAAATATTACTGCAGAAGATGATAATGTTGCTGGAATTATAGGAAGGACAACAAGGGTCGCTTCACCATCTGTAAACAGTATAGAAGATAACCTTGTTTTAGGAAATATATATTCAACAAACACAGCTATAGAAAGTATTAATAGAATAGTTGGAAGTGGAGAGACAACAGAGAGCAACTATGCATATGATAATCAATTAATAAATGGAGGAATAATACCTGATGAATTAGGAGCTAACTTGATTTCATATAGTCAAATCTTTACAGAAAGTACTTATACGAATATTATAAATTTCGAAAACCAATATGATTTGACTGGACTTAAAGATGAAATTCTACCAAAACTATTAAGTACAGAGGGTAAGTTGTTACCAAATCAAGTTAATAATAAATTGAAAAAAGAAAGCAATTTGGAAATAGAAAGTATAGAAGCACAAAAAACTGGAACAAATACATTAGAAGCGAGAGTGAACTTAATAAATCCAGATGAATTAAACATAAATAAAGTAATAATAGATGGAATAGATGTCGAGATTACAAGAAATGCAACGCAAAATGGAAGAACATATATTGATATAAAAGGAACAGTAACTAAGTATTTTGATAATTATAGAATAGAAAAAATAGAGTATACAGAAAGTAGCGGAGAGAACAAAACAATAGATGTAGATGGAAAGATTAAGCTACAATATTATAAAGAAATCTATAATTTTGAAGATTGGCAAAGTATAGATACAAGTAGTTATCAAAATTATAGATTAATGGCAGATATAGATTTCTCAGGAAAAACTAATATTAACAATAATATACTAGTAAATAGGTTAGAAACAGACGGAAACATGCATACATTAAAAAATATTAATTTAGAGTATAGTTCAGCATATAATGGATTAATAAAAGGCATAAAAAACTCATTAGAAAATGTAAGCTTTGAAAATATTACAATAAAAAATACAACAAGTGCTTCAAATAATATTGGAGTTATAGTAAATTCAAATGCATCTACTATAAAAAATATAAATATAAAAAACTTAACAATAAATGCGTCTGGGAATTATATTGGATTTATTTCTCGTGCAGAAGGCGAAAATATTTCAGATATAAATATAGATACAGTAAATTTAACAGGAAATTCTTATGTGGGAACTTTAACAGGTCGTATAGAAGTAAAAAATATTGATAATGTATATGGCACAAATATTCAAATTGAAGCAAAAGGAAATTATGTTGGAGGAGTTGTTGGTACAGTACAAAATGTAGCAAACGGCCATATGAAAAATGTAACAATAGAGGGAAATTCTAAAATTAATTCTAGTGGTTCCTATGTCGGAGGAGTTGTTGGTAATAAGGGTGGAAATTCAACATTTCAATTACAATATATATATGCACAAAATATAAGTGTAAAAGGAAAAGATCATGTTGCAGGAATAGGTGGAACACTTATAGAAGCTCAACATTTATATGCTGAAAATGTGAATGTAGAAGGAAACTCCTATGTAGGAGGAGTACAAGGAGATAGTGGTAGTATTTGGATAGTGTCAGTAAAGGATTCTAAAATAAAAGCAACAGGTAATTATGTAGGAGGAGTATCCGGAGGCGCAAATTGGGGCTATAGGGATATTCAAGTGACAAATACCCAAATAGAATCAACAGGTAATTATGTAGGATCTCTTGCTGGTGACTTTGGTAGTAGCATAACTCCATACAATTTGTATGCCAAAGATTGTATTGTAGAAGGTAATTCATATGTAGGAGGAATTACAGGACGATTTAAAAATAATTCATTATATAAAACATATAATAATTCAGAGGTAATAGCAACAAATCACACAGCTGGAGGAATAATAGGATATTTAGATAATACGAATATGACAGCAGTATATAATACTTCTAAACTATATAATAATTATGCTGCTGGAACAACTGTAACCGCTAAATCAAATGTAGGTGGATTTATAGGAAATATTGCAGAAGATTTATATATGCCAGAAACTTACTATTATAGTAACTATGTAGAAGCATATTTAGATTGTGAAGACACAAACACAGTTTCATTAGGAATAGGTGGTAGACAAAATCAAAATTTGTACTTTAAAGATACATATTACTATAAATACTCTAGCATAAATAGTGAAAATCCAACTGTTCAAAATGAACCATTTATACCAGAAGCAAATTATTTAACAGAAGATGAATTAAAAGAGCAAACTACATATACTTCAAAATTAAAATGGACATCAGGTAACTGGAACTTTACCGTACTTCAAAATAATAAATATCCAACTATTAATAGTAGTTCTTTACCAGATCAAGAAGGAATAGATATACCAAAAGACTCAGAACATAATATAGCTGGAATAGCAAATACAATTTCAGAAGCAACATCACAAACTCCAGAACAAACCTTCGAATATGCAGGAAAACAAATAACAACATATAGCACGTATTCAATAATAGAAGATACAGAGGGAAATTCAGTAAAAAGAGATGCAAAATTATATCTAAAAGAAGGAAACTTATATGCAATATTTCCTAATATAGATATGGTAGATGGAAACTTCATAATAGATAATTACAATGGTAAAGAATATGAAACAGTATTAGGAACAGATGGAAAATTATATGATTTAAAAGAAAAATTAACATATCCAGAAAACTTTAAAAACGAAGACATTAAAAGTATTGGAAATAATTTAGACACAGAAGAAAAAGAAGTTGAAGTAACATACAATAATGGAGATAAAATAAAATTCAATTATCAAACAGGAGAGATAATTTCAGAAGAAAAATTAGACGAAAACAAAACTGGACTAATTGAATTTATACAAGACAAATTAACAACAAAAGAAGATGCAATAACAACAAATGAAGAAGGATATGAAGATACAAAAGAACTTATTCAAAAATTAGAAGAGGTGCCTGTAGAAAAAGCAGAAGAAATACAAAATAATAACGAACAACAAGAAAATCAATCAGAAAGTCAAAATACAAATTCTACAAATTATATAACAACATATAATACAACTAGTGATAGATACGAAATTTATAATGAAGAAGAATTATTAAATACAACAAAACAAACGGTAGAAACAGAAAACGAAAAAATAGAAAAGAATGATTTATCAAGTTTTTATTCAGCACAAATTTCGAAAGCACCAGAAGAATCAGGTAAAACAGCTATATATATAATTATATTAGCAGTAGTTATAGTTCTTACTATATTAATTAGATATAATATAAATAAAAACAAACAAACTAAAAAATAATATTATTGTCAAAGGCTCGTTATCTAATAGGTAACGAGCTTTTATATAAAATTTCTTAGGTTGTAGCTTAGTCTTATAAGGCAATTTAATTCCTTGACATCAAAAATGTAATATAATAAAATTATTAAAATCAAGACATGATAAAATCTTAGATTTCGTCAGTTAGCTAAAATAAAAAATGTAAAAAATTAACAAAAATAAAGAAAGGGGAGTATGATAAAAAATCATACAAAATAGAAAATGAATGTAGAAGATATTATAAAAGCAACTAATGGTAAATTATTAACAGGAAATTTAGAAGAACAATGCGAGTATTTTTGCACAGATACAAGGAAAATTCAAAATGGCGATGTGTATGTAGGCCTTAAAGGAGAAAAATTTAATGGAAACGAATACTATAAAGAAGCATTAGAAAAGGGCGCTAAAGTTGCTGTTATTTCAGGGATAAAAATAGCAGATGAAGAGTTAAAACAATACAAAGATAAAACAATAATAGAAGTAGAAGACTCTTTAGAAGCTTTTGGAAATATTGCTGCATATAAAAGAGAACAATATAACATTCCAGTTGTTCAAATAACAGGAAGTGTTGGTAAAACAAGTACAAGAGATATTGTAGCAAATGTAGTTCGTATGCAATATAAAACACTACAAACAGAAGGAAATCAAAATAATGCAGTAGGACTTCCAACTACTCTTTTAAAACTAAAAGATCATGAAGCAGTAGTCGTAGAAAGTGGAATGAACCATTTAGGAGAAATAAGGTATCTAGGCAAAATAGCAAAACCAACGGTTGCAGTTATTACAAATGTTGGAACAGCTCATATTGGATTTTTAGGCTCAAGAGAAAATATATTAAAAGCTAAATTAGAAATATTAGAAAATCTAAAACCAGATGGGTATATCGTAATTAATAATGATAATGATATGCTTAATAAATGGGCTAAAGAAGATACTAAATATAAAAAATACACATTTGGTATAGAGCAAGAAGCAGATGTAATGGCATATAATATTCAGATAAATGAAGACAGTTCTACATATAATGTAAAAATAAATAATAAAGAATATACTGTAAAGGTACCTGTAAGTGGTAAACACTTTGTATACAATAGCTTGTGTGCTATTGCAGTAGGTAATTTATTAAAAATAACACCAGAAAATATTATAAAAGGTATCGAAACATTTTCTTTAACCAAAAACAGAATGGAAGTAGATAAGATTAAAGATAATATAACCGTAATAAATGATGCATATAATGCAAGTTATGATTCTATGAAGGCGGCAATAGAATATTTACAAAACTTGCCTGGTAATAGAAAAATTGCAGTACTAGGAGATATGTTTGAACTAGGTGAGTTTGCAGAAGAAATTCATAGAAAAGTAGGTATAGAGGTATTTACACATAAAATAGATGTACTAGTAACAGTTGGAGAGTTGGCTAAATATATTGCAGATGAAGTAGAATATTTAGGAATGCCAAAAGAAAAAGTAATAGCACTAGATACGACAAAAGAGGCTGTAGAGTATCTAAATAAAAATTTAGCAAAGGATGATGTTGTATTATTAAAAGCTGCTCATGGAATGAACTTTGCCGATATATATAATGGAATAAAGGAGTAAAATATGTTAAAAATAGGAGTTATTTTTGGAGGAAAATCAACTGAACATTCTATTTCAATTGTGTCTGGTTGTTCAGTAGCTAAAAATATAAATAAATTAAAATATGAAGTTTTACCAATATACATCGATAAAGAGGGAGATTGGTACGAGGTTTTAGATGATTTACAAACTATGCCAAATTATAAATTAGGAGAAGAACCAATTAATCTAAGACGTATAGAAAATATTATTGAATTTCTAAAGGGGTTAGATTGTGTATTCCCAGTATTGCGTGGAAAAGGTGGAGATGATGGTTCTATACAAGGCTTGTTGAATTTCGCGGATATTCCATATGTTGGCTGTGGTATTTTATCTTCAAGTGTTGCTATGGATAAATTATACATGAAAACAATTTTAGCTGGTGCTGGGGTTATGCAAACGAAATACTTTTGCATAAAAAATACCGAAAATGGAATTGTAAGCATAGATAATCAGTTTAATGAAAAGGAAGTTTCAATGGATGAATTACTAGAATTAGTGTATGATAAATTGAAATATCCTGTATTTGTTAAGCCTGCTAATTCAGGAGCATCAATTGGAGTTAATAAAGCAACAAATTCATCAGAACTTAGAAGAAGTATAGAAAGTGCATTTTTTTATGATGACAAAATAATTTTAGAAAAAGAAATTAAAGGAAGAGAAATCGAAATAGCACTTTTAGGTAACGACAATGTAATTACTTCATATCCAGGAGAAGTAGATATAAAAGATGAATTTTATAATTATAATTCTAAGTATCAAAATCCAGCAACAAAAACGATGATACCTTTAAATATGTTGGGATCAAAACTAGAAGATGAATTAAGAGAAATAGCGATAAAAGTATTCAAAGCAATTGGTGCAAAAGATTTGGCCAGAGTGGATTTCTTTGTAGAAGAAAGAACAAATGTAATATATGTAAATGAAATAAATACAATGCCAGATATTACAGAGGATAGCATGTATATTAAGTTATTTGATGCTATTGGTATAGAATATTCAGATGTTTTAGACAGATTAATAAGATATGCAATGGAAAAATAATTTTTGATAAAACAACCAAGGAGGTAACATATGGAATACGAAGAAATAGAAAATGATGTAAAATCAGTTTTATCAGAATATCGTTTTACACATTCTTTGGGTGTTGCGAAAAAAGCTGTAGAGCTTGCTAAAATATATGGTGTGCAAGAAGAGACTGCCAAGAAGGTAGGAATAGCACATGATATAGCTAAAGAAATGACTGATGAAGAAATGCTAGAATATGTAAAGACTAATAACATAGAGATAGATGAAATAGAAACTGTAAAACCATCGCTTTTACATGGAAAGATAGGAGCTGATATTGCAGCTAAAAAATATGGTTTTACAGAAGATATGGTAAATGCCATAAAGTGGCATACAACAGGAAGAAAAAATATGAGTATGCTAGAAAAAATTATATATGTAGCAGATAAAACCGAAGAAAATAGAAAAGGGACAAGGTTCAATTTAGAAAAAAGCAGGGAATTATCTACACAAAATATTGATGAAGCTCTTATATTTTTAATGAATGAATTTATTACATATAATGTAAAAAATGAATGGTTAATTCATCCAGAAACAATAAATGCTAGAAATGATTTATTGTTAAATCAAGGTAAAATACACAAAAATTAAAAAAAACCTATTTTAAAATACATTTTTATGTGATATAATGTTGGCACCATGAATGTGGAGGATGTTAAATGATTTTCAAAGACTATTACAAAATACTTAATTTAGAATCTAGTAAGATAACTCCTCAAGAATTAAAAATAGCATATAGGGAAGCTGCAAAGAAGTATCATCCAGATATTAATATTAATGATCAATTTGCAGAAGAACGATTTAAAGATATAAATGAAGCATATAGGGTGTTATCAAATTCTACTTCTAAACGAAAGTATGACAGAATATGGAATAATAACGTGGGAAAAAAGAAGAAGTATGAAGAGAGCCAAAGAAAGAATGGCTCAAAATTTTCCGAATTTTTCACAATGTTTTTTGGAAATATCGTTGGTGAGGAGGAAAAATCCGACGATAAAGTAAAGAAAAAAATTCCTATAAGAGGAGAGAATGTAGAAACAGAAATTAATATGTCAATAGAGGAAACATATTACGGTTCAGAAAAGAAAATTTCTCTTAGGACTCTGAAAGGGAAGATGAAGACTTTTGTAGTAAAAGTCCCAGCAGGTATTAGGAATCAAGAAAAGATTAGATTGATTGGCCAAGGAAAAGCTGGAATAAATGGTGGTAAAAACGGAGATTTATTTATAAAAGTAAATATTCAAAATAGCAAAAGGTTTAGGTTAGAAGGAATAGATTTATACACAGATTTACAATTAACCCCATGGGAAGCTGCCTTAGGCACAAGAGCTACTATAGATACAATAGACGACACTGCTTCTGTCTACGTACCAAAGGGAATTGAAAGTGGCGAAAAAGTCAGAATTCAAGGAAAAGGTTACAAAGATGGAAAAGGTGGAAGAGGAGACCTAATAGCTGAAGTAAAAATAATAGTACCAAAAGAATTAACAGCAGAGGAAGAAAAGTTATATAAAGAATTAGAACAAATATCAAACTTTAATCCAAGAAAAAGAGTAAATTAACATAATAACTTAAAATTGGTTGACAAAAACTTACAAATTAGGTATAATAAAACATAGTAGTGTTACAAAAGACAAACTATGTATATAGAAAATCGTAGAAGTGTGGGGTGTATAAATATGTACGTTTGGGAAGGAAAACATTTTAGTATAATGGATCCAAATAACGTAAATACAGTAGTATATCAAATAAATGAAACATTAAAAGAAGATTTAGCGAAAGCACCAAAATATACAGTAACAAGATTGGATTATACAGAAGAAATGTATGGTGATAAGAAGAAAAAAACATTTTATATAGATGATCCTTCTGACAACAAAGACGAACTTGTTATATTATCTTTTGGTAAAGATAGAGTAGTAATAAATATGGCAATACTACAAGGCGACAAGATAACTATATCTAAAAAGCCAATGCCTTTAAAATTTAATACTCTTTATTCTGATACAGATAAAGAATATAAAGAATTTAAATATACACCAAATTTTAAGAGACAAATTTCAATTATAGATCCAGAAACAACAGAAGAAGTTAAACCTATGGTATATTTTGATGAAGAGGCTAACGAAGTTAGAGGAAAATGCAAACTAAAAGCAAATAAACCTTATTTTGCTTTCGAAATAAAAGAGAAAAAAGATTAAAGGAGAGGGGAGTTCTAATGAACAAAACAGATAACGTATCTGAAAAAGAAAAACAAGCAGAATGTCGTGGAATTACTTTTATAGAAGGTGCAAAAGAAATATCTTTTGGAGTTTTTTCTACAGAAAATGTTAAGGATTTGCCTCAAATATTTCCAGATACTAAGAGAAATAAAACTTTAGCACCAGAAAATAGTGCTGAAGCAAAAATGCTTGCAAAGATGGCAAAAGAACTAGAAAAACAAGGACATAAGGTAACAACTAAAGAAGTTGCAGAAACAAGAATTGCAAGAGGAAGAAGTGTAACTAAACAAAAACTTGAAGCTAAAGCTAAAGAGGCAAAAGAAGACGATTCTTCAAGATAATATCACAAAAGATAGGGATGAAATAAATGAATTATAAGTTACAGGGTATGTTAGAAAATGGCAAAAAGAAAATAATAATATTTGCAATATTATGGTTAGTAATTATAATCCTAGGAGTTGCTCCATTTTCTGCTTCTATTACAGAGGCGGTACAATCAGGAGCATTTGATTTCGAGATTTTTTTCGAACAATTAGGAAAATATATCACTAGCCCTTTTTCAAGTTTTGGAGTTGTATTTTCGAGTGCATATATAGGAACATTTGGTAAAAGTATTTTATATTTTACAATATTCTATTTAGCGGCTGTAATAGTTGGTTTGCTAAAAGCAGCACCTAAAAATGAATATACAGATATAGAACATGGTTCTAGTGGATGGGCAGAACACGGAGAACAATATAAAGTTTTAAGTAAAAAGAGCGGAATTATTCTAGCAGAAGACAATTATTTACCATTAAATAAAATGGGAAATATAAATGTGCTAGTTGTTGGACGGATCAGGTTCTGGTAAATCTGCATCATATTCTATACCAAATGCATACCAATGTTTAGGTTCATACATATTTACAGATCCAAAAGGTGAATTATACGACAGAACAGCAGGATATTTAAAATCTAAAGGTTATAAAGTAAGAGTATTAAACTTAGTTAATCCAGAGTGTAGTGATGGGTACAACCCATTAGCACATATAAGAAATGAAATAGATGTTGATATTATTGCAAATACAATAGTTAAAGGACAAAGTGGTGAGAAAGCATCAGACCCATTCTGGGATGATATGGCAGAAATCCTATTAAAAGCTTTAATTTGGTATTTAATATCAACAAGACCACCAGAAGAGCAAAACTTAGCAAGCTGTGCAGAGCTTGTAAGGGCTGCAAATGATAGTGGTGGAACAAGTTTGTTAGGTGATTTGATTAATCAATTAGATTATACACACCCAGCAAGAAAGAACTATAAATCAATCGAAATAGCACCAGAAAAAACAAGAGGTTCTATTTTAAGTACATTACAATCTAGATTAGGTAAATTTGATAGTAAAGATATAGCAGATCTAACATCATCAGATACAATAAATTTTGAAGAAATTGGACAAGAAAAAACAGCTGTATATGTAGTTTCTTCAGATACACATACAACATATAATTTCTTACTTACAATTTTCTTCTCACAGATGATTCAACAATTATATGATTATGCAGATAAAGCTGGTGGTAAATTACCAGAAAAAACATTCTTCATACTAGATGAGTTTGCAAACATTGGTCAAATACCAGATTTTGATAAAAAGATATCTACATCAAGAAGTAGAGGAATTTCATTCAGTGTTATCTTACAAAACTTAGACCAATTAGAGGCTGTTTACGAGAAGTCATACGAAACTATAATTGGTAACTGTGATACACACGTATTTTTAGGAAGTAACTCTACAAAAACATTGGAATATTTCTCTAAAGCGTTGGGAGAAAAAACAATTTCAAGAGATAGTCATTCAACTAACCGTGACAAAGGTGGTTGGAAATCTGGTTCAAGTGATTCTGACCAAATAATGGGTAGAGCATTACTTACACCGGATGAGTTAAGAAGATTTGACAATGATATGTGTATTATATTTGTTAAAGGTGTAAGACCTGTTAAAGCAAATAAATTTTATTATTTTAGACATCCAATGGGAAAAGAAATGGCTAGATTAGAAATAAGCCATAATGATGCAGAAGTAGGAGAAAGAGGAGAATGGAGAATATTTAACCCAGCAAATCCTTATTCAGCAAGTTCAGAAACAAAAGCTCAGGATTTAAAAGTAGAATCTTTAGACGACTTGTTTGCTGATGATGAACCAAATACTCCAAAAAAGGAAACTGCTAATGTGGTAACAGGTAGTACAAATGGTGGAGGAGTGCAAAATACAAATACTGCAGATTCTACAAAACCAAAGTCTAAGCCAATGGAAATACCATTAGAGGATAATGACGAAGAAGTAAATAATTTGGATTTAGAAAAAGCATTAGAAGCAAAATTTGATGAGTTATTTGGAACAGATGATGATTAAAATATATTAAGGGGTAGTAAAAACTACTCCTTTTTCTTTTGGAAGGGATATGGGGACGTTCCTAAAATCCCGGTTCCAGAAGCAAAAAGGAAAAAAACAACGTCCCTAAAGTAGAAATAATGATTGTATAAACAGTCGAAATATAGTATAATATATGTGCATTTTATATATTATCAAAGGAGAATAAATTGGAGACAACAGATTTAAAAATAGTAGAAAATAAAGAAAATTTAAAAGTAGGAACAGTTTTAGGAATAGTTTTTATAAGTTTCATAGCAATCTTTTTTATTTTATTTTTAGGGATAACACTATATATATCTTCAAGTGATAAAATTATAACAGGTATTTATATAAAAGGTGTTGAAGTAGCTGCCTTAACAAAGGAGCAAGCAATAGAAAAAGTAACTAATGAGTTTAATAATGTATTGCCAAACAATTTAACAGTAATTCATGGTGAATATGAAACCCAATTAAATTTGGAAGATTTAGGTGCAAACTTAAATATTGAAGAAGCAGTAAATAGAGCATATAACATTGGAAGAGATAGCAATATTTTTAAAAATATGGGTACAATAATAAAAAATTTAGTTTCTGCTAATGATTTAGAACTTAATGTTACAGTAAATACACAACAATGTACAGCAATTCTTAATGATATATCAACAAAATTGCCAGATACTGTTGTACAAAGTAGTTATTACGTAGAAGGAAATAAATTAATTATTACTAGGGGTAAAACTGGTAATGTAATAGATGTAGCACCATCTATAGAAAATATAAAAAATAAAATTCAAGATTTATCATATGCAAGTAGTAAAATAGAGCTTGTAACAGTTTCAAAAGATCCTGATGCAATAGATATAGACAAAATTCATAATGAGATATACAAAGAACCTGTCAATGCTTATTATACAACAAATCCATATGTGGTATATCCACACGAAAATGGTGTAGATTTTAATATATCTGTTGACGAAGCAAAAGCTATGTTAAATGAAGTTAAAGATGAATACGAAATTCCATTAAAATATACTGCACCAAGTGTAACAACAAATATGATAGGAACAGAAGCTTTTCCAGATTTACTTGCAAAATTTTCTACAAATTATAATGCAAGAGATACAGATAGGACAACAAATTTAAGACTAGCAGCAGAAAAAATAAATGGGACAGTTTTAATGCCAGGTGAAACATTTTCATATAATACTGTTGTTGGAGAGAGAACTATAGCTGCAGGATATAAAGAAGCAGCTATGTATCAGAATGGTGAGGTTGTTGATGGTCTTGGGGGAGGAATCTGCCAAATATCTACAACATTATATAATGCTGTGTTGTATTCAAATTTAGAAATAGTAGAAAGAAGAAATCACCAATTCGTACCATCTTATTCAAAAGCTGGTAGAGATGCTACAGTTGTATATGGTTCAATAGATTTTAAGTTTAAAAACACAAGAAACTATCCAGTAAAAATTTTATGTACAGTAAGTGGTGGAGTTGCCAAATGTGAAATTTATGGATTAAAAGAAAATCCAGATTACGATGTAGAAATTACATCAAGAGTTACTGAAACTACAGCTACAAGTATAAAATCAGAAACATATAAAACAGTAAGACAAAATGGACAAGTAATAAGTTCAGAAAGAATCAATAAAGATACTTATAAAAGGCATTAGGAATTTCAGGGATTTGAGGACATTCCTTTTTTCCCTCTATTTTATATTTTACAATAGTTATTAAAAACAGGGATTTTACACCGTCCCTAAAACACTATAGGAGGATAAAATGTATTTAATTGTAGGATTGGGAAATCCAGAAGGAGAATATTCAAACACAAGACATAATATGGGGTTTGATGCAATAAACCATTTAAGCCAAAAACTTAATATAACTGTTACTAAAGAGAAGTTTAAAGCTTTATATGGCGATGGAATGATAAATAATGAAAAAGTCATTTTATTAAAACCTCAAACATATATGAACTTAAGTGGAGAGGCTATTATAAAATACAAGGATTTTTATAAAATTCCATCAGAAAATATAATAGTTATATATGATGATATAGATGTAGATATTGGCAAAATTAAAATTAGAAAAAAGGGTGGACCAGGTACACATAATGGAATGAAATCTGTTGTAGAAGAGCTACAGACAGAAGACTTTCCACGAATTAGAGTGGGAATTGGAAAACCAATGTTTAAGGAAATGATGATAGGGTATGTACTTCAAAAACTACAAGGTGAAGAGCGTGATATATTAAACGAATCAACTAAAAAAGCAGCAGATGCAGTATGTGATATTATAACTTATGGAATAGATAAAGCAATGAATATGTATAATTAAATTTGCTTAAACTATTATTATTAAGAAAGGGAAAAAATGCAAGAAATAAGAATAAAAGTTGATACTAATGAAAAAGTTGCAACTTTAATAGAAGATTACAAAATAGTAGAAAGGTATATTATTAAGAATCAAGATAACATAGAAGGAAATATATATAGTGGCATTATAAAAAATATAGTTCCAGGAATAAAAGCAGCTTTTATTGATATTGGTAAAGAAAAAAATGCTTTTATACATTTTGAAGATTTGAACAAAATCAATGAAGAAATTAAATTAAATAAAAAAATATTAGTACAAGTTCAAAAAAATCCAATTAAACAAAAAGGAGCTAAATTAACAGCCAATATAAAATTAACAGGAAGACAAATTGTTTTAATGCCAAAAACAAATTTTATAACTATTTCTAGAAAAATAGAAGATGAAGACCAAAAACAAAGACTAAAAGAAATCGTAGAAAAGCATATTCCTAGTGGGTTTGGAGCAATAATAAGAACGAGCTGTATTTCTGCTACAGAAGAAGAAATCTGCGATGATATACAAAGATTACTAAACAGATGGAATAAAATACAAAAAAAGATGTTAGAAAACGAAAGTAATTTGCCATGTTTAATAGAAGAAAATAATGATATTATTAAGTCTTTAATTCTAGGAACAGCAGATGGTAATATGAATAGAATTGTAACTAATAATGAAATGTTTAATAAAGAAATAGAGAATTTTCTAGAAGCATATAATTTAGACAATAATGTAAAAGTAGAACTTGAGAAAGATGTATTCGAAAAATATACTATGCAGAAAGAATTACAAGGTTTAGAAAATAACAAAGTTTGGCTAAGATGTGGAGGATATATTGTAATAGACAAGACAGAGGCATTAACTGCTATAGATGTTAATTCTGGAAAATGTGTAGGTAAAAATAATTTGGAAGATACAATATTAAGGGTGAATACAGAAGCCGCGAAAGAAATTGCAAAACAGCTTAGATTACGTGATATTGGCGGAATAATTATAATAGATTTTATAGATATGCAAGAAGACATAAGCAAGACGAAGTTATTAAATTGTTTTGTAGAAGAAACTAAAAAAGATAGAGCTAAAGTACAAGTAGAGGGATTTTCAAAGTTAAATTTATTAGAACTTACACGAAAGCAAATGTATGGTAAAGAGTAGAAATTAATAGTAAACATAATTTTTGAACTTTAAGCCCCGTCCCTAAAGTTCAAAAGTTGACAGAAGGGAGAAACGATGAAAGTAGGTTTTGTATCATTAGGATGTTCTAAGAATTTGATAGATACTGAAATTGCAATAGGAATATTAAAAGAACACGGAATGGAGATTGTAAATAATCCAGAAGACGCAGAAATGATAATTGTAAATACTTGTGGATTTATAGACCCTGCAAAAGAAGAAGCCATAAGTACAATTTTGGAAATGGCAGAATATAAAAAGAAAAAATGTAAATATCTAATTGCTATGGGGTGTTTAGTTCAAAGATATACTGATGATTTAAAGAAAGCCTTACCAGAGGTTGATTTGTGGATTAGATTAGATAAATACGATAAGTTTTACACTGCTATTGAAGAGTTAATAAATAATAAAGTAGAAGATAATAAAAAATATGGAGAAATTAAAACTTATCCTAAAGAGCCACTTCCATTAGCTAGTAAGCAAGAATTTTTGGGAAGAGAAATTTCTACAGGAGAAAATTTTGCATATATAAAAATTGGTGAGGGTTGTAGTAACAGATGTACTTATTGTGCAATTCCTTTTATTAGAGGTCCTTTTGTAAGTAGACCAGAAGAAGATATTATAGAAGAAGCTAATTTATTAGCTAAAAAGGGCATAAAAGAATTAATTGTTATAGCTCAAGATACTACAAAATATGGTTTGGACTTATATAATGAGCCAAGGCTTGCTAAACTTTTAAGAAAACTTTGTAAAATAGATGGAATAGAATGGATTAGATTTTTATATTCATATCCAGAAGGAATAGATGACGAACTAATAAAAGTTGTAAAGGAAGAAAGTAAAATTTGTAAATATTTTGATATTCCAATACAACATATTTCAAATTCTGTTTTAAAAAGAATGAATAGAAAGACAAGTAAGCAAAATATAGAAGATGTTATAACAAAAATAAGAACTAATATACCAAACGTGCAAATTAGAACAACAGTTATGGTTGGTTTCCCAGGCGAAACACAAGCTGATTTTGAAGAACTTTATGAGTTTGTAAAGAAAACAAAATTTGATAATTTAGGAGCATTTACTTATTCAAAAGAAGAGGGAACCCCAGCCGCTAGGTTAAAAGACCAAGTTCATCCAATGACCAAAAAAGCTAGATATAATAAAATAATGAAACTACAACAACAGGTTTCTAAAGACAACTTATTAAATTTAGTAGGAAAAGAAGAGAAAGTACTAATAGAAGGTATAACATTTGACGAAAAATATTATGTTGGAAGAACAAGTTACCAAGTTCCAGATATAGATGGAATTACATATATAAAAAGTGATAAAGAATTAACTATAGGTGATTTTGTAAATTGTACTATAGTTAAGTCTAAAGAGTATGATTTAATAGCAAAAATATAACAAAGATATTTTGGCAAATATTTCTTTAAGTGGTCATAAATTAATAGAAAAGGAACGAGTTGTTATAACACGTTCCTTTAGTTTTATGTATTAGTAATTTTCTGCATTTACCTCGAAGAATGATTGAGGATGATTGCAAACTGGACAAACTTTTGGAGCTTCTGTTCCAACAACTATATGTCCACAGTTTCTGCATTTCCAAACAACGATGCTTCCTTTTTTGAAAACTTCACCGTCTTTTACATTTTCTAATAATTTTCTATATCTTTCTTCGTGATGTTTTTCTACTTCACCAATAGCTCTGAATTTTGCAGCTATTTCTTTAAATCCTTCTTCTTCTGCTTCTTCAGCAAACTTTTTGTACATATCTGTCCATTCGTAATTTTCGCCTGCAGCTGCATCTGCTAAGTTTTGCATTGTATCACCAATACCATTTAAGTATTTAAAGTGAATTTTTGCATGCTCTTTTTCATTTTCTGCAGTTTCTAAAAATAGTGCTGCTATTTGTTCGTATCCTTCTTTTTTTGCTACACTTGCAAAATACGTATATTTATTTCTTGCTTCTGATTCTCCTGCAAAAGCAGCTTTTAAATTTGCTTCTGTTTTTGATCCTTTTAATTCCATAATATCCCTCCTATGTTTAACTTGTTACTATATAATATATCAAAAAAATGGACAAGTCAAGGAAATAAAAAGCGTATAAAATGTCGAAAAAACTGAACTATAGATATACCAATCAATACGGGATTTAGGGACGTTCTTTTTTTCCCTCTTTTCTTACAAACATCTTACAAACATAAAAAACGTCCCCAAATCCCTAAATTAAATTAATTAGATTATATGTTTGTGTGGTTATAAAACATATTATAATTCCACACAAGGTAGGAAGAAGGAAAGAAACAATGGTCCATTTTATACTTTTTGTTTCTTTTTTTATTGTAAGTAAAGTAGTACCACAAGGAAAATGCAACAATGTAAATATCATTACATTAATAGCGGTAAGTAAACTCCATCCATTTGATGTTAAAATATTACCAATTACAGCAACATTTTCGATATCTATTAATTCTTTGTTTTTTAAATATCCCATTAAAATTATAGGTAATACAATTTCATTTGCAGGAATTCCCAAGATAAATCCTGTTAAAATATATCCATCTAAACCGATTATTTTTGCAAATGGATTTAAAGTGTTTGCAATAAAATCTAATATGGATACTCCGCCAATATTAATATTAGAAAATAACCATATTACAATTCCAGCAGGTGCTGCTATTGAAATAGCTTTACCTAATACAAATAGAGTTCTATCAAATAATGAGCGAATTAATATTTTGCCAATTTGTGGAGTTCTATATGGTGGTAGCTCTAATGTGAAAGATGACGGAAGTCCTTTTAATATAGTTTTAGATAGTATTTTTGAGACTAATAATGTTAATAAAATTCCTAATAAAACTACTAGCATAACTACTACTGCTGCAACTAATCCAGAAAATATACCTGCTATAGAACCTGAAATAAATATTGTTGCCACAGTAATTAAAAATGGAAATCTTCCGTTACAAGGTACAAAACAATTTGTTAGTATTGCAATTAATTTTTCTCTTGGAGAGTTTATTATTCTTGTTCCAACAACTGCTGCAGCGTTACAGCCAAACCCCATGCACATGGTAAGTGCCTGTTTACCAGAAGTACATGCACATTTAAAACATCTATCCAAATTAAAAGCAATTCTAGGCAAAAATCCCAAATCTTCCAGAATAGTAAATAGAGGAAAGAATATTGCCATAGGTGGAAGCATAACAGAGATAACCCATGTAACAGTTTGATATACTCCATTTACAAGTAAGCTGGTAAGCCAGGTAGGAGAATGTACATATTCAAAGAAAACTAAAATTTTCTCTTTTAAGCTAGCAAAGAAATCTGATAAAAGTTGGGAAGGATAATTTGCTCCAACTATTGTAATCCAAAATAATAAACAAAGAAAAAGCAGCATTATTGGAATTCCGAATTTTTTGGAAGTTAATATTTTATCTATTTTTATTGTTCGTTTTGTATAATTAACTTCTTTATATGTACAAACAGCATTAGTAATATTTTCGCATTGCTTTAGAATACTAGTTAATAAAGAATTTTCTATATTAGAAGCATTTATATCATTTCGGGCAAGTAAATAGCTAATTTCATCCAATTTTGTATTTATATTAGGTGTAATTAAATTAACTTGAAAATTATTAGAAATTGAGGCAAGTAATCTTTCATTATTACATATTAATTTTAACGAAATCCATCTAGAAAGAGGAAAAGGAATATCTATCTCAGGCGAAAGTAAAGCTATGCTGTCTTCTATGATTGGAATATATTTGATAATCTTAGGTATAGGAGAAATTTTGCCAGAGCAAACATTAGTAATCTCGTTTTTTAGATTAACTAATGTTTTTTTCTTTTTCCCAATTGTACCTACTACTGGTACGCCTAATAGAATAGCTAATTTTTTTAAATCTATAGCTATTCCTTTTTTCTTTGCCTCATCTAATAAGTTTACACAAACTATTATGTTAGATGTAATTTCCATTATTTGAAACACTAAGTTTAGATTTCGTTCTAAAGAAGTTGCATCAACAACAATTACTATAGCATCAAGCTTCTCAAAGCAAATAAAATTTCTAGCAATTTCTTCTTCCTCAGAATTAGACATTAAAGAATAGGTTCCTGGAATATCAACAATAGTAAAATTGTCATTATTAAACTTATAATGCCCTTCGCAATTACCAACTGTTTTTCCAGTCCAATTACCAGTATGCTGTTTCATCCCGGTTAAACTATTAAAAATTGTGGATTTGCCAACATTAGGATTTCCAACAAGTGCAACTTTATAAGAAGACATAAAATCACCTCTGTATTTAATAATATGAAGAGTTTATTTATATAGTTACAATAATTTTTCGTGTATCTTCGCTTCTGAGTGCAATTATAGTTCCCCTTATTAAGTATGCAGTAGGATCTTTAAAAGGACTTCTAAATACAGGTGTAATATTAGAATTTTCTATAATTCCTAAATCAAACAATCTTCTTTTTATAAGCTGATTGCAATTTATATCTATAATTTTAGAAGTTTTGCCTATTTTTACTGTATCTAATGAGCAAAAATCCATAGTAATTCACCACCAGTAAATATAATAAATGGTACGTCAAACGAAATTATATTCTAAAGAGCCCGATTAATCTTTGTAAAATTCCGATATTGACATAATTTATTACTTTATAATATGCAAGAAATTAGAGTATTGACAAATAAAAATAATAATATAAAATATGAAAAGTAAAGGAATAATAAAGGAGAGATTAATATGGCAAAAAGATTAAGAGGATTTGAAATAGCAAAAGGATGGGAAGATAAGGACATACATATTCCAGTAAGAAAAACAAAACATGCGGCTGCATATGATGTAGAAGCAGCAGAAGATGTTGTTATACCTGCATACAAACCAGGAATAAAACCAACTTTAATTCCAACAGGGTTAAAAGCATATTGCCAAGATGATGAATGGTATATGTTAGCAAACAGAAGTAGCGGGCCTAAAAAAGGATTTGTAATGGCAAATAGTATAGGTATAATAGATGCAGATTATTATGGAAATGAATCTAATGATGGACATTTTTATTTTCAATATTTTAATTTCCAAGACCATGATATCGAGGTAAAAAAAGGAGATGTAATTGGGCAAGTTATATTCCAAAAATTTTTAACAACAGATGATGATGTAGCAGAAGGAACAAGAGTAGGAGGATTTGGTTCTACAGATAAGAAATAGGAATTCGAATAAGTAGTAGATACCCCAAAAACACAACAAAAAATATATAAGCATTAAAATGCTGAATTACTAACGGTTTTGGCGATTTTAAGGCTAAAAAATCATTACCAAAAGTTTTGACTTTTGGTAATTTTTGTAGTATAATAAGAGTGTTGATAATTGAATAGACATTGAAAGGAGTGACTTGCATGTTTAATGTAGGCGATAAAATTGTTTACCCTATGCATGGGGCAGGAGTAATAGATGCAATAGAAGAAAAGGATATCTTAGGGGAGAAGCAAGCGTACTATATACTAAAGATGCCAGGTGAAGTTAAAGTAATGGTGCCAACAGCTAAAGCTGAAGAAATAGGGGTAAGAAGCATAATAGATAAGAGCAGTGCCGAAAAAGTCTTCAGAGTTTTAGAGTCAGACGAAACAGAAATGTCTATGAACTGGAACAAGCGTTATAGAGATAATATGGATAAAATGAAAAGTGGAGACATATATAAAGTTGCGGACGTTGTTAGAAACTTAAGCTTTAAACAAAAAGAAAAAGGTTTATCTACAGGCGAAAAGAAAATGCTAAATAACGCAAAACAAATTTTAGTAAGCGAACTTGTTTTAACAGAACATGCTACACAAGACGAAATAGAGCAAATGGTTGATAGTAAAATTTCAACATCATATGAAGAATATAAAGTAGATTCAAATATTTCTGCATCAGATATAAGCAGTGACATTGTAAGCAAATTCATACCATTTAATTCAGATGATATAAATAAAAAAGCATCTAATGATTAATACTTAAGAAGAAAGAAATTTTAATTTCTTTCTTTTATTGTCTGTATAGCAACAATGAAAAATGTAATTGGTGTATTTAGATGATAAATATAAACACACCAATTATATTTTAATCAAAAGATAACTCTTGTAAAAATTAGGAAAAGCTAATTTAAAGATAACAGGAGTTAATTTTTTGCAAAAATTTCCTTCTAAAAATATAGTTTTGTATACATAAAAGAAGGATTTATTGTTAAGTTGTCGAATATTAATTTATAGGGGGATTTTGCGCCATAATGCGAAAAAACGATAAAAACATTTACAAAATAAGGAAAAAGTAGATAGCAAAGTTCTTTGTAAAAGAAAGGTAGGAAAATGATACGATATAGTGATGAACTTATAGATGAAATAAAAAACAATAATGATATTGTAGACGTTGTATCACAATATGTACATTTAAAAAGAAGTGGAAGAAATTATTTTGGATTATGTCCATTTCATAACGAGAAATCACCTTCTTTTGCAGTTTCTCCAGATAAGCAAATATTTCATTGTTTTGGTTGTGGTGTTGGAGGCAATGTAATTCACTTTATAAGTAAAATAGAAGGGATTAATTATAGAGAAAGTATAGAATTACTTGCAGAAAGAGCGAATATAACATTACCAAAATTAGAAAGCATTGGCGATAATAAAACTCAAGAATTAAAAGACAAAATATATCAAATAAATAAAGAAGCAGCATATTTTTATCATGAGAATTTGTACAAGCCAACAGCTAAACCTGCGCAAGAATATGTTAAAAAAAGAAAATTAAATAATGCTACATTAAAAGAATTCTTAATTGGTTATTCAGGCAATTTTAATGAATTATATAATTTCCTAAAGAGCAAAGGCTTTTCTGATGAAGCAATCTTAGCTTCAGATTTGGTAAATAGGAATGACCGAGGTCAATTTATAGACAGATTTAGGCACAGATTAATGTTTCCTATACAAGATGTAAGGGGAAGAATTATAGCTTTTGGTGGTAGAGTTTTAGATGATTCTAAACCTAAGTATATAAATTCACCAGAAAATTTAGTATATAGTAAAGGTAGACATTTATTTGGTCTATATAATGCAAAAAAACATGATACAAAAAAAATCTTAATAGTAGAAGGATATATGGATGTTATATCATTACATCAAAGAGGCATAACAAATGTGGTAGCTTCTTTAGGTACAGCAATGACAGAGGCACAAGGAAGGCTCTTAAGACGAAGTTCGGAGCAAATTATATTAGGTTATGATGCTGATGGTGCTGGGCAAGAAGCTATAGTAAGAGGTCTAGATATATTAAGAAATTTAGGCTGTGATGTTAGAGTTTTACAAATTTCTGGAGCAAAAGACCCAGATGAATATGTTACAAAATATGGGCCAGAAAGACTAAAAAAATGTATTAATGATGCAATATCTTTAGTAGAGTTTAAAGTTAGAGTTTTAAAAAGAACATTAAATCTTGAAAATACTGCGGACAAAATAAAATTCTTAAATGAAGTTGCAAAAATATTAGCAAGAGTCGAAAACAGTATGGAACAAGAAATATATATAGAAAAAATTTCAAAAGATTATGATATTTCTAAAGAAGCATTATATTCGGAAATTAAAAAAATATTATATCCTAAAAATGCTAGTTCTAAAATTCTAGAAAAAAGAAATACTCAGTATAACATAGTAAAAAAAGAAGATACTAAAATTAGTGAGGCAAGATTAAAAAGGGAAAATACAATAATTGCAATGTTGCTTATGTCTAATGCAAATGTATATTCTAAAATAAAAAACAAGATAAAGCCTGAAGATTTTAAGTATGAAAAAAATAAAAAGATTTTAGAAAGAGTTTATGCAGAATATGAAAAGGGTATTACAGAAATATATGATGTTTTAAGTTTGTTCGAGGATGAAGATATTATAAATCACATAACAGAAATTATGGCAAAAGATTATGGTATTACAGATATAGACAAAGGAATAGATGATATCTTAAATACATATGAAAGAGAAAACTTAAAAGAAAAACGAGATGAAATATTAAAATCTTTAGAAGATTCTGAACTTGATAATGAAAGTAAGTTAGCACTTGAAAGAGAATTAAATGACATAATTATTAAACTTGCGAAATAACTAGGAGGTTATAATGAAAAAGATAGAAGGACAAGAAGAAATAACAGAAAAAAATGATGCTCAAGAAATCGAAAGAGCAGAAACAGAAAAAAAGGTAAAAAGAATATTAGATTTTGCAAAGAAGAATAAAAAAATAACTTATGGGGATTTAGCAGCTGAGTTAGACGATTTATCAACAGAACAGATGGAAAGAGTATTTGATGCTTTGGAAAAAATGGGTGTTGATATTGGTAAAGATGATGATTTAGATGAAGAAGGTCCTGACGAAGAAGACTTACAAGAAGTAGAAGATTTAAAATTAGATGAAATTGATGTTGCTGGTTACGAGAGTAGTAATATTGATGACCCAGTTAGAATGTATTTAAGAGAAATAGGTAAGATACCACTTCTTACATATGAAGAAGAATTAGACTTAGCAAAAAAAGTTTTAGAGGGAGATGAAGAGGCTAAACAAAAATTAGCAGAGTCTAACTTAAGATTAGTTGTAAGTATTGCTAAAAAGTATGTTGGAAGAGGAATGTTATTTTTAGATTTAATACAAGAAGGTAACATGGGGCTTATAAAAGCTGTTGAGAAGTTTGATTATACTAAAGGTTTTAAATTTAGTACTTATGCAACATGGTGGATAAGACAAGCTATTACAAGAGCGATAGCAGATCAAGCTAGAACTATAAGAATTCCAGTACACATGGTAGAAACAATTAATAAATTAATTCGTACTTCTAGACATTTATTACAACAGTTAGGTAGAGAGCCAACGCAAGAAGAAATTGCAGAAGAGATGGAAATGCCAGTTGAAAAGGTTATGGAAATCCAAAAGATTGCTCAAGACCCAGTTTCTTTAGAGACACCAATTGGTGAAGAAGATGATAGCCACTTAGGTGATTTTATAAAAGACGAAGATTCTCCAGAACCACAAGATTCTGCAGCATATACATTGTTAAAAGAGCAATTAGAAGAAGTTATGAGTACATTAACACCGAGAGAAGCTAAAGTATTAAAGCTAAGATTTGGATTGGAAGATGGAAAGGCTCGTACTTTGGAAGAAGTAGGAAAAGAATTTAAGGTAACTCGTGAAAGAATTAGACAAATAGAAGCAAAAGCTTTAAGAAAATTAAGACATCCAAGTAGAAGTAAAAAATTAAAAGATTATATGAGCTAAAATAAATAAAAAGTTAAATGCACAAACAACAAAAAAATTATGTAAACGCCTTAAAAAGATTGACTTTAAGGCGTTTTTTTGCTATAATATATATATCTATGGAGATAAAATAAAAAGAGAGGTGAAAATCTTAGTATAGCTAGGATAATTAATTATGAAAAGTAAAGTTATAAGTAATAAAAGAAATATATTTGGAATTATAAAAGAGACTGTTTTTGGAAGTATGGCAGACTTCTTTAAAGAATTAGGTGGTACAGACGAAGACGAAATGCAAGAAGAAGCTGTTACACCAGATGTAAAAGCTGGAGTAGCTAAAGTGGAGGCGACTACTTTAGATGATAATAAAGATTATGTAGAGGTTTCAGCAGGAAAAACTGTAAAATTTGGTGGACTAGATTCATATAAAAGAAAAGTAGATACTTCAAAAGTAGTAAAAGCACATGAAGAAAAATTAAAAAACAGTCAAGAAAAAGTAGATGATGAAAAAGAAAAAGGTGCTGCTAGAACAAGAGGAGCAAGATAACAAAAAAACATTAGGTTTTATCCTAATGTTTTTTCCGTTAGTTAATTAACAGATTGGTAAGTTGTCACCAATTATTAACTAAATAGAAATTTTTAAATTATCTTTTCCTACAATAAAATTTTTTATATTTAAACGTAAAGCTTGTCCTTTAGTATATTCATGCATATGTGTTGAAATTATAGTTTTATTTTTGTATTTATTACACAAATATTTTATATCCTCGATTCCCATATGTGCAGGTGATACATTTTGTGCATGCGACATATCTAGAATTGATATATCTGTTTCTTCTACGATATTTTCAATAGCATTACAGAATTTACTATCTCCAGAAAATCCTATTTTTTTATTATTTAAAGTGATTATATATCCATATGCTGGTTCAAAATTTCCATGTTTTACATATTTAGAATATGCCACAAAATCTTTTCCTTCAATTTTACTTTCTCCATCAAATTCAACAAATTTTACATTTATAGCATGGTTTATTCTATCAAAATCACCTGGAAATCCTATATCAAATAGTAATTTTACTTTTTCTTTTGTTCCTTTTGGACAATATATACATACTAAATTATCATTTTTCTGAAAATATCTATCGAACATAAAAAATGGTATATCAAAAAAATGATCTCCATGTAAATGTGTAATTAAAATACTTTCTATTTCTCCAGTATTATAACCTAATTTTTTTATATGTTTCACTATCCCATTTGGTACATCTATTAGTATTTTTTTATCAATTAAAGTAGAGGCACTCATATCTGTAGCTCCAATTGAACCGCTACCAATAATATTAATTTCCATATTTATCTTCCTCAAAAAATTACTATTTTTCAATAACATTATAACAGCCATTAGTACAATTAACAATTTTATTTTAAGTCGAATAACAACTTTTGTTTAGTTAGCAGTTTAAAGAATAGAAATTAAAATAAATTATTAAAAATAATCAAATTGTTTACTTGTTTTTTGTAAAGAAATATTGTATAGTATTTCTTACAGGAAATGAGAATAAGCAGATGTGGTTTGCCTCCTACAAAAAGGAGGTGAGGCGTATGATAGAAGTACATACTTTATTATTAATAATAAAATTACTTTTTACTGGTCTTGTATCAGTAACTATCATTACGTTTGCCTTAATTATTGCATTAGTAGTAATTATTAGCAAACAAAAATAACCAATAAAAAAACACATCTGTCTTGACCGGGAGATGTGTTTTTTACATCTATAACGGCAAACCACTTTTGTGGTTTCTCCATTTCCTGTATTTATTTTACTATGAAAAAATATATTTGTCAAATAAATTTTGAGCTATAAAAGATTGAAATTGAAAAATAAAATTTTTAAAAATTAATAATAAAAAAGGTTAATTACAAAAAGTAAAATAGCCTGTATTCTTAGATACAAGCTATTTACATCAGTTTTAATATTGGTAGCGAAGATGTGATTCGAACACATGACCCTTCGGGTATGAACCGAATGCTCTAGCCAACTGAGCTACTTCGCCATTTGCTGTAACAGATATTATTATAATAGCATATCCTTTTTTTGTCAATAGAAAAGCAAAAAAAAAGATATTTGATTTCGCTGTATTGCATACTTATTTTAGAAATAAAATGACTAACAAAAGTTAGTCTAAATAATTAATATAATTTTAAAGTATCTTCAATAACGTATGAAACAGGTAATACATCATCATTATCAATATTAATTTTAAAATTAACCTCATTTTTTTCATCTTTAAATACAGAAATAGTGACAGTACCTATGTACATTTAAATTCATCTCCTTTTTCTTGGGTGTAAAAAATATAATATCAGATAAAAAATGCAATGTCTGTTGAAAGATGTCGAATATTAAAAATATTTTAAATTTTTTTAATATTTCTAACAATATATTCTTGCCTAAATAATTGTTAAATTAAGAAAAATATGATAACATAACAAGAAGAATTAAGATGAACTTTAGGGACGGGGTTAAAAGTTCATTTGCTCAACATAAAATTTGAACTTTAAGCCCCGTCCCTCGAGTTCAAAAGGAGAGGAAAATGCCTGATTTTGTACATTTACACATACATAGTGAGTTTAGTTTATTGGATGGTGCGAATAGAATAAAGGATTTACCTGTAAGGGCGAAAGAGCTTGGAATGAAAGCGATGGCAATAACAGATCATGGCGTTATGTATGGTGTTATTGACTTTTATAAAGCATGTAAAAAAGAAGGTATTAAACCAATAATTGGTTGTGAAGTATATGTAGCATCTAGAACAAGATTTGATAAAGAACCTCAAGATAAGAGATATTATCATTTAATATTACTTGCAAAAAATAATAAGGGATATCAAAACTTAAGTAAATTAGTATCATTAGGATTTACAGAAGGTTATTATTATAAGCCACGTATAGACTTAGAAATACTAGAAAAATACCATGAAGGAATAATTTGTTTAAGTGGATGTTTAGCCGGAAGCGTAAGTCAAGCGATATTAAATGGAAACATAGAAGAGGCAGAAAATGTTGCTAAATGGCACAAAAATGTATTTGGAGAAGACTATTATTTAGAGATTCAAAATAATGGTGTAAAAGAACAAGTAATGGTTAATCAAAAGATAATTCAAATTGCCAGAAGATTAAATATTCCAATTGTAGCAACAAATGATGCTCATTATTTAAAAAGGGAAGATGCATATAATCATGAAGTATTGCTTTGCATTCAAACTGGAAAACGAATTACAGATGAAGATAGAATGAGATTCGAAACAGATGAATTATATGTAAAATCTCCAGAAGAGATGTCAGATTATTTTAAGAACTTTCCAGATGCTATAGAAAATACAGTGAAAATAGCAGAAAAGTGTAATGTAGAGTTTGAATTTGGACATACAATTCTTCCTAATTACGATGTACCACCAGAATATGCTACACATTATGACTATTTTAAAAAATTATGTGATGATGGTATAAAGAAAAGATATGGTGAAAATCCATCTCAAGAGATTTTAGATAGAGCAGCATACGAACTTAAGATAATATCACAAATGGGATATGTAGATTATTATTTAATAGTTTGGGATTATATAAATTATGCTAAATCTGTAGGTATACCAGTAGGGCCAGGACGTGGGTCTGGTGCAGGTTCAATTTTAGCATATGCTATAGGTATAACAGATATAGACCCTATGAAATATAATTTACTTTTCGAAAGATTCCTAAATCCAGAAAGAATAAGTATGCCCGATTTTGACGTAGACTTTTGCTACGAAAGAAGAGGAGAAGTAATAGATTATGTAGAAAGAAAATATGGTAAAGACCATGTTTCTCAGATTATTACTTTTGGAACAATGTCTGCTAGAATGGTGATTCGTGATGTTGGAAGAGCATTAGATATGCCATATGCAGAATGTGATAAATTAGCAAAAATGATACCAAACGAATTACATATTACAATAAAAAAAGCAATGGAGCAAAATAAAGAATTACGAGATTTATATGAGCAAGATGACGAAATTCATAAAATGCTAGACATTGCGATGGCATTAGAAGGTATGCCAAGACAGGCATCTACACATGCCTGTGGTATAGTTATAACAAAAGAGCCTGTAGATACATATGTTCCTTTATATGTAAGAGATGGACAAATATCAACACAATTTATAATGACAACATTAGAAGAACTAGGTCTTTTGAAGATGGACTTTTTAGGACTTAGAACACTTACAGTTATACAAGATGCAATAAATTTAGTAAAAGAAAATAGAGGAATTGATGTCGAGTTTGATAAAGACATGAATGATCCAAAAGTATATAAATTATGGCAAAATGGTGAGTCTGTTGGCATATTCCAGTTTGAAAGTCAAGGTATGACAAACTTCATGAAGGAATTAAAGCCGGACTGCTTGGAAGATATTATAGCTGGAGTTTCTTTATACAGACCTGGACCAATGGATCAAATACCAAGATATATCAAGAATAAAAAAGATCCAGAACATGCAGAATATACACATTCTTCATTAATACCAATTCTTAAAGTTACATATGGTTGTATGGTTTACCAAGAACAAGTTATGCAAATAGTTCGCGACTTAGCAGGTTACTCATTAGGAAGAGCTGACTTAGTTAGACGTGCTATGGGTAAGAAGAAACTAGACGTAATGGCAAAAGAAAGGGAATATTTTATACATGGGCAAACAGATGAAAATGGAAATGTAGTAATTAGAGGTTGTATAAGAAATGGCATAGATGAAGCTTCTGCTAATAGAATATTTGACGAAATGGCAGAGTTTGCAAAATATGCATTTAACAAGAGCCATGCTGCTGCATATGCAGTAGTATCATATAGAACAGCATATTTAAAGGCATATTATCCAGAAGAATTTATGGCTGCTACCCTAAATAGCTTTTTAGGAAATTTAGATAAAATTCCTATGTATATTGATGAATGTAAGAGACTAAACATAAATATTTTAAAACCAGATATTAATAAAAGTTTTACTAAATTTACAGTTGATAATGGAAAAATAAGATTTGGTTTGGGTAGTGTTAAAAATGTTGGGATTGCAGCAGTAAATGCGATAGTAAAAGAAAGAGAAGAAAATGGAACTTACGAAAGTTTTACAGATTTTTGTGAGAGAATGAAAAATGAAACAGTAAACAAGAAATGTATAGAAAGTTTAATAAGAGCTGGGGCTTTTGATGAATTTGAACAAACAAGAGCAACTTTACTTGCATCATTTGAAAGTATATTAGATACAATTCAAGACACAAATAGAAAAAGTTTTGCAGGTCAAGTTACAATGTTTGATTTAGCTAATCCAGAAGATAATGTAAATGAACTTAAATATACATTTAACGAGCAGAAAGAATTTTCGGAAAAAGATTTGCTTTCTATGGAAAAAGAAATGCTTGGTATATATATTTCGGGGCATCCACTTGAAAAGTTAAGAACTCAAATTGAAAGTGAAACAAATATTAATTCTATGAAACTTAAAGAATTTGCAAATTTACAATCTACAGTTTTAGATGAAGGAGAATTCATAGCAAGAAAAAATGAATTTAAAGATGGTCAATTTGTAAAATATGCGGGAATTATTACTAGTGTAAAGAAAAAATACACAAAAAATAATACAATAATGGCATTTGTAACAGTCGAAGATTTATATGGTACTATAGAAATAATAGTATTCGAAAATTGTTACAATGAATCATCAAAATACTTAGTAGAAGAGAGTATTGTAATGGTAGAAGGTAGGCTAAGTATAAGGGAAGATGATGAACCCAAAATTGTTGCAAGAACTATAAAGCCATTTGGAGATAATACACAAAAAATTCTTACAATAGATATAAACGGAATGGATGAACCACAAAAAGACAAATTAAGAGGACTTATAAGATTCTTCCATGGCGAGAGAAATAATATGCCAGTTCAAATAATGGAAGATGGTGACTTAAAACCTTGTGGAGGAATATATTTAACAGATGAAATATTAAAAGAATTCGAAGAAACCGTAGGAAAAGAAAGGATAGAAATATAAAGTAAAATGAGCTTTAAGATTAAGAATTGATATAAAAAAAGGAAGGAAATATGTGTACTTTTCATATTTCCTTCTTTTTTTCTTATTTGCGTATTATATTTTTGATAGGGAAAAAAGGAACGTCCCCAAACCCCGAGGACGTTCTTAAATTTCTTATAACCATTCACCATATTTTCTAATATATCTATGTTTTGCAAATTGAGCAATTATACAATAAACAACTGGTGTTAGGAAGATTAATGCCATATATTTTAATGGAATTGCAACTAATCCAATTGCAGCTCCTAATGGAGTGAATGGAACTAAAATTGCAAGTAATGATACTATTATAGATGACATATATACTGGCTTTGCCGCATTACTTTGTATAAATGGAACTTTAGCTGTTCTAATAATATGCAATCCAAATAAGTTAGAGATAATTCCATAAGAGAACCATATTGTTTGGAATAATGCTGCATCATTAGGTCCTAATTTAAATACAAACCATAACATAGCAAATACAATTAAATCAAAACATGAACTCAAAGGACCCATTGCAATCATAAATCTTTTAATTGCTTGCATACTCCATTTTCTAGGTTTCTTTAAAGCATCTGAGTCAACATTATCAAAAGGTAATGTCAATTGTCCAATGTCATATAAAAGACTTTGTACAAGTAATTGTATTGGTGTTATAGGGAAGAATGGTAATAAAACACTTGCAATTAATACAGATATAACTTCACCAAAGTTAAAGCTTACAGCAAGTTTAATATATTTTAATAAGTTGGAAAACGTTTTCCTTCCTTCTGTAACACCATCTAATAAAACATTTAAGTCTTTTTCAAGTAGAATAATATCAGCAGTTTCTTTTGCAATATCAACAGCTGTATCTACAGAAACACCAACATCAGAATTAGTAAGAGAAGGTGTATCATTAATGCCATCACCCATATATCCTACAACATTACCACTTGTTTTTAATAAACGAATAATTCTTGCTTTTTGAATAGGTGATAATTTTGCAAAAACATTGTGTTTTCTTTTTAAAAGTCTAATTACACCATTGTCAGGTAATTTATCAATATCGCTTCCAAGAACAATTTTGCTTGTTTTTATACCAACTTTTTTACATATACAGCTTGTAACTTCTGCATTGTCTCCTGTTAAAACTATAACTCTAATTCCTGCTTCGTTCATACGTTTTATTGCCATAGCTGCAGACTCTTTAGGTGGATCTAAGAACCCAATAAATCCTGTAAGAATCATATTAGATTCGTCACTTACATCAAAATTAGCTTTACCAGTAACATCTTTTTCACAAACAGCGATAACTCTTAGACCATCTTTATTTAAATCTGTAGATATCTTTTTAATGTTCTTTTTTATTTCTGGTGTAATATTAGAAATTTCATCTTTATAAGATACTTTTGTGCAAATATTTAAAATTTCTTCTAAAGCACCTTTTGTAATCATTTTTAAATGACTTGATTTATCTGTAACTATAACAGATAGCATTCTTCTAGTGAAATCAAATGGAATCTCATCAACAACTGCATAGTCATCTTTTAAATGGTCTAAGCCATTTTCTAATGCACGCGAAATAACTGCTTTATCTATATTTCCATCTAAGCCGGTTTGATGATAAGAGTTTAAAAAGGCATCTTCTAATACTCCAATATCTTCATCCCCATGGATATCTAAGTATTTTTCTAGCACTATTTTATCTTCTGTTAAAGTTCCTGTTTTATCTGTACAAAAGACATTCATAGAACCAAAACTTTCAACGGAATCTAGTTTTTTAACTATGGTTTTCTTTTTAGACATTCTTACAGCACCTTTAGATAAACAAGAAGAAAGAATTACAGGAAGTAGTAAAGGTGTAATTCCTATTGCTATTGCAACAGAAAAAGTAAAAGCTACTAGTAAATCATGTTTCCAAGCATTAACGATAAATGTGAGTGGAATCATGAAAAGCATGAATTTAGTTAATAATTTACTTATATTTTCAATTCCTTTTTGGAATTCTGTCTTTGGTTTTCCAGATGTAATTGTATGTGCAACTCTACCAAAATAAGTATCATCTGCAACTTTTACCACAACGCATTTGGCAGAACCACTCACAACATTTGTTCCCATAAAACATATATTGTCTAGATCAGTTATACTTTCTAATTCATCAATAGACTTTAATTCAGAATCTGGAACTTTTTTTATAGAGTCAGATTCACCAGTAATAGATGATTGTCCAACAAATAAGTCTTTTGCTTCTAATACTCTTAAATCTGCAGGAACTAAATCACCAGCAGATAGTGAAACAATATCACCTATAGTAAAGTCTTTAAAAGGAATTTTTTCTTTTTTACCATTTCTTATTACAGAACCTTTTGTTTCTACCATCTCTTTTAGCTTTTCAGCAGCTTTATTAGAACGGTATTCTTCGAAAAACTCAAGAAATGTACTGACAAGAACCAAACAAATAATAACAATTATATTTGCAGGATTTGGTATTGCAGGTAAAATAATATCTGTATATATTAAAACAAGTGATATTCCTAAAAGTATGGCGTTAAATGGACTAAATAAGCTTTCAAAAAAGTAATGATACCAACGCTTAGGTTTAGCACCACTTATTTGATTTGTGCCATATTTTTTTTGATTTTCAGCTACTTGTGAAGCTGTTAATCCAGCCATGTTTACCTTATATTTATTTATAAAGTCATTTTTATTAGTTAGTGCTATATCTCCATATTCTTTTTTTATATCAAATTCTTCAATCTTTTGTGACATGTTAATTTCCTCCTCCTAAATAACTATGTAGCTGCAAACAAAATAAGTTTGTAGTTGGATGTTAAATTATTTTTCTAAAAGTATTTTACAAATATCTCTAGTTGAATATTTCTTTGCAAGTAATTTTGCATTAACTTTCATCTGTTTGAACTTTTCTGGATTATTAAGTAACGAATGTAGAGTTTCATTAATATTCGTACTAGATTTTATCCATATTCCAACTCCTTTTTCTTCAAGAAATTCTGCATTTTGAAATTCTTGACCAGGAATTGGGTTAATAACAATAATAGGGAGTCCAGAAGCTAAGCTTTCTGATGTAGTAAGCCCACCAGGTTTAGTTACTACTAAATCTGAAACGCTCATAAGCTCTGGAACATTATTGGTGTATTCCATTATTTTTATGTCTTCTGACATACTAGAATTGTCAGCAAGTTCTTGGAATTTGTTTTTCATTTTTACATTTTTTCCAGAGATTGCTACAATTTGAATATTATCAAAATCATTTAGTAGTGAACTTAAAACTTTTAATGTCTTGGTTTTTCCAAGCCCAAATTCACCACCACCAAAGAATAGGATGGTTTTCTTATTTTCTTTTAATCCAAATTGCTTTAAAATTTCTGTCCTATCAAAATTTAATAAAAATTTATTAGATAAAGGTATTCCTGTTGCAAATATTTTTTCTGCTGGTACTTTTTTCTTTATTAAATCTTCTTTCATTTTATTATGTGCAACAAAGAAATAATCAATACATTTTTTACCTACTAACCATTGGTCATGTGGAGCAAAATCGGTCATGATTGATGCTATCTTACAATTTATTTTATTATGTTTTTTTAAATAACTACACATTTGGCTTGCAAAAGGATGTGTAGAAATTATTAAATCTGGCATATATTCTTGCAATAATGTATTTAACTTTCTAGCTAATATTTTATTAGAAGTACTAGATAATTCTGCAACAAGCCCATGTTGTGAAGTGTAGTAAATTGTTCCCCATGCCCAAGGAGCTTTTTTTGCCATTTCCTTATATGCAGCAGTAGTTAGCTTTTCTAAACGTTTATTAACATATTTCATGCAGTCAATTATTTCTGTTTCTACATCTGGATAATTATTTTTAATATATTCATTAATTGCATTTGCGGCGGATAAATGCCCTCCACCATACGATGCATAAAAAATTAAAACCTTTTTCATTTTTTTCTCCTATAAAATTTAATTCCAAAAAAATTCTATCACAAACTATTAAAAAATAATAGAAAAACTTGAATAAATTTGGAATTTTTACACAAAATATTTTAAAGAAAAATTTGGAGAAGATGAGAGATTGGAGGAAGTAAATTGAAAAGGTATTATAAAATATTATTTCTAATGCTAACAGTTTTATTACTCATAGTTTTAATAAATATTATAGCGAAAGATAATTCTAGTAATGTTTATGCAGCTTCTAGCAGTTCAACATCGGATTTACAATTAATGGCAAGAGCAATTAATGGCGAAGCAAGGGGAGAACCATACGAAGGACAAGTTGCAGTTGGAGCTGTTATTTTAAATAGAGTTAGAAGTTCAAGTTTTCCAAATACTATAGCAGGAGTTATTTATGAGCCAGGAGCTTTTACAGCAGTAGCAGATGGACAGATAAATGTTCCTATTGCAGAAAATTCTACTGTATATAAAGCTGCACGAGACGCATTAAATGGTTGGGACCCAACAGGTGGAGCAATATATTATTTTAATCCAGATACAGCAACAAATAAATGGATATGGTCAAGACCACTTATAAAACAAATTGGAAAACATAGATTTTGTAAATAGGAGGATATAAAATGGGTTTAAAAGAAAAAGTTATAGACTGGAAAAACAGATTAAAAGATAGACATATGTTAACAATTATCGTTACTTTAATTGCAATAATAGCAATTCTTGCAATGGTAATTTATAAGAAACAAACAGAATATAGACAAGCATCAGAGAATTCATATAATCAAGCTTTTTATGAATTAGTAGATTATGTACAAAATGTAGAAAACTATTTGGGTAAATCTTTGATTTCTACAACACCAGAACACGGAGCAGAAACTTTAACTAGAGTTTGGAAAGAAGCAAATTTAGCTCAAACTTATTTATCCCAATTACCAATAAGTAGTAACGAACTAGAAAATACATCAAAATTTTTAAATCAGGTAAGTGATTACAGTTACTCACTATCAAGAAAAAACATAAATAATGAATCTCTAAGTCAAGAAGATTTAGATAATTTAAAAGAATTACATGAGTACAGCGTTAATTTAGAAAATGTATTAAATCAATTATCAAATGATATAAATAATGGAAGAGTAAAGTGGGGAGAACTTACTAAAAAGGGAAGCAGTGTATTTGCACAACAAGTTAGCAACATTTCTAAAGATAGTTTTGGAAATATAGAACAAGAATTTCACGAATATGCAGGTCTCATTTATGATGGTGCTTTTTCTGAACATGTTACAAAAGCAGAGAAAGTTGGACTTACTGGTGAAGATATAGATGAAGAAGCTGCTAAGAATATAGCTATGGACTTTGTTGGCAGAGATCAAATTAAAGAAATTAATTCTAATGGATTAGCAGAAAATGCGGATATTCCAACTTATGATTTTAATGTAAAATTAAATAATCAGGATGATTCTAACGAACTTACTATATCTATAACTAAAAAAGGTGGACATATCTTATTTAGCAATTTTAACAGAGATGTAGAAGTAGAAAATATAGATGATGAAACAGCAAATGAAATTGGGTTGGATTTCTTAAACTCAAAAGGATATACCAATATGAAGAGAACGTATTATTTAAAAGAAGAGGGAGTTATGACAATAAATTATGCATATGTACAAAATGATGTAACAATGTATCCTGACCTAATAAAATTAAAAGTAGCATTAGATAACGGAGATATTTTAGGAATAGAGACACAAGGATATTTAAATTCACATACAGAAAGAAATATACCAGAAGTAAAAGTTTCAAAAGAAGATGCTAAGAAAACATTGAATAAAAATTTAGAGATAAAATCAGAAGGATTAGCAATTATTCCAACAGAATATAAGACAGAAATTCTTTGTTGGGAATTTAAAGGAACAGTCGACGGTACAGATTTCTTAGTATATATCAATGCAGAGACAGGTAAAGAAGAAGATATTCTAACAATAGTAAATACTCCAAATGGAACTTTAACTATGTAAACCTTTGAACTTTAGGGACGGGGTTAAAAGTTCATATCTTCTGTTAACTTAGCCTATATACTAAATTACGAGGAAAATGTCTTAATCAAAAGATAATTTGAATATAATAGAAAGAAATAATAAAAAAGAGTACTTAAATGGACGTAAAAGCCATTTTAAGTACTCTTTAAACAGCTGATAAGTTGACAATAATCCAAAATTAGCGTAAAATGGAAGAGAAGATTTATTAGAAATAAAAGGAGATTTTTTATGCTGAATAATAATAGATTTCTTGAGAAGATAACATCAAGAACAAAAATATATTTAGCGATTATAGCATTTCTATTAATTATTATATGTATAAATAAGCCTGTGTTTATAGTTCCAGGAATAATCTTATTCATATTAATAATTATTTATTCTTATTGGACGAATAGCAAGCGTAATGCAGAATTATCAAGACAGATTCAAAACTTGACTATGACAATGGATGGAACTGCTAAAAAGTCATTAATAAATTCGCCTTTTCCATTAATAATTATAGAAACAACAGGTAATATTATATGGAAAAGTTCTAAATTTGTTTATGAATTTGCAAATATAGATATAAACAATTATCTAATAGATATATTAGAAGAGATTAAAGAGGATATAGAGGCACAGCAAGATAAAAAACAAAAAACTATTACTAAAAAAGTTCAGATAGGTAATAAGATATATAGTGTTTTAGGTGAATATATTCGTTCAAAACAAAATGATAAGTCCGAATACATAACAATATTGTACTTCTTAGATATAACGCAAATTGTGAAAGAAAAGAAAAAGTACGAAGATTCTAGAACTTGTGTTGGAATTTTAATGGTAGATAATTATGAGGAGATTATTCAAAGAATAGACGTGGAAAATAGACCACAAGTTATTGCCGAAATAGAAAAGGTAATTTATGATTGGGCAGCATCTTCTGGTGGTATAGTTGTTAAGAATGACAGAAATACATTTGTATATGTTTTTGAATATAAGTATTTAAAAGAAATTAAAGAAAATAAATTTGATATATTAGATCAAATTAAAGAAATAAATGTTGAAGCTGGAATCCAATTAACTTTAAGTATTGCAATATCAATAGATGGGGATACAAATTACGATAAATATAAAACAGCATTAGAAAGTATGGATATTGTTCTTGGAAGAGGTGGAGACCAAGCTGTTGTAAAAGAAAACGGAAAATATATATTCTTTGGTGGTAGAACCGAAGAAGTAGAAAAGAGAACAAAAGTAAAAGCAAGAACAGTTGCTCATGCTTTAGAAAATTTAATAAAAGAATCAGACAATATTTTAATTATGGGTCATTCAAATGGAGATATAGATTCTATGGGGTCAAGCCTTGGAATTTATAGGTTAGCCAAAACATTAGAAAAAGAAACAAATATAGTAAATAACACATATGGTATGACTTTAAGTAAATTTATAGAAGAATTAGAAAAAGATGATGAATATAAAGATGTTATTATAGGTAAAAATGAAGCTTTAAACAAGGCTACAAATAAAACTTTATTAATAGTTACAGATACACACAAACAAAATTATGTAGAAGTACCAGAATTATTAGATAAAGTTGGTCAAATTGTTATTATAGATCATCATAGAAGAAGTACAGACTATATAGAAAATGCAACGCTTACATTTCAAGAGGTATATGCATCTTCTGCAGCTGAATTGGTAACAGAAATTTTGCAATACACAGATGTAAAAATAAAACTTAAACCTATAGAAGTAGAGGGGTTGTATGGTGGAATTATGGTAGACACTAAGAACTTTACTTTTAAAACGGGTGTAAGAACATTTGAAGCAGCAGCGTATTTACGTAAATGTGGTGTTGATATAATTAAAGTTAAAAAATGGTTCCAAAGTGATTTAAATAGTTATAATGAAATTGCAAATATTGTAAAAAATGCAGAAATGTATGATAATTCTATTGCGATTGCTATGTATGATAAAGAAGATAAAGATGCAAATCTAATTTGTGCAAAAGCTGCAGACGAATTATTAACTATTTCTGATATTACAGCATCATTTGTACTTGGAAATGTAGGAGATAAAGTATGTATAAGTGGTAGATCTATAGGTGATGTAAATGTACAGCTTATACTAGAAAAACTTGGTGGTGGCGGACATATAACACTAGCTGGAGCACAAGTTGAAGGTATGACGTTAGAAGAAGTAAAGCAAGAATTAATAAATAGAATTAATGAATATTTTTCAGAAATAGCAAATTAGGGATTTGGGGGACGTTCTTCGAATCCCTTTTTGATTGTTTTTACAACACAGAACTGGAAGCCTCCTCGTGGAGGTCTTTTTCAGGTATAGCCTTAAACTAGTTTGGAGATTTATTTTATAAGTATACATAAAGCTTGCGAAAGATATACACATCGTATTTGTAACAATAGCTCTTTATTAGTTAGAAAATAAGGAAAAATTCTTGTTGATAAAAATATGTGGAAATTGTGGAATACACAAAAGTTATGTGGATAAAAAATAGGTAGATAACACGAAACTGTTAATATAAAAGGGTGGATAATGTGGATAACTATGTGGATAATCACAAAATAGACATAAAAACAACAAAAAATTACAAAAAAGATTAAAAAACGATAAAAAGTTAAAATTCTAAATTTGATGTAAAAATATTTGAAAAAAAAATTAATATATGTTACTATGTAAAAAAAACGAGGTGATAATATGTCTGATGATAGAAAAATAGAAGTTGTAAATGGAAATGGGGATGATTTAGAAATATCACCAGTATATGACCATTTAGATATCGAAAAACCAAATACAGAGAAAAAGAAAGAAATTGTTATACCTAAGGCAAAGAAAAAAGAAGAAGATAATGATGAAGATGATAGTCAAGATGATGAAGAAGAATAAGCAACATTGTATACAATGTTGCTATATTTGTACATTTTAAATAATATATGTTTATAAATACTGTAAAATAGCTAGAAATTATGAATTATAAAAATTAATTTTAGTTTTTAAGCTTAAAGTATTGACAGTTACTGACAAAAATGGTATTATATATCTTGTCCGAAGAAATGGGTCAGTAGCTCAGTTGGATAGAGCATTGGCCTTCTAAGCCAAGGGTCGGGGGTTCGAATCCCTCCTGGCTCACCATTTTCAAAAGGATATAAAAGCATAATTAATCCAAAGATTAATTATGCTTTTTATATTATGAATTATGGAGAAAAGCATAATGATTGACTTTACTAATGCAATAGAGAAATTTAATAATTATCAAGGATCAGAAAAAAAGAAAACATTAATTTATAATAATATAAAGTATTTGGTAAAGTTTCCAAATCCAATAATGGAAAAAAATAAAAATATATCATATATAAATAATGCATTTTCAGAATATATTTAAAATGGCAGAATTTGAAGCGCAAAATACATTATTAGGAAAATACTATTACAAAGGAAAAGAAAAAATTGTCTGTGCGTGTGAAGATTTTACAGATAATGAACATATATTATATGAATTTGAAAATTTAGCATTAAGTACAAATCTAGATAGAAAGATAGAGACAGAGTTAACAGATATAATGGATGTATTAGAAGAAAGTAAAATGATTGATACAAAAGAAATAAAAGAAAAATTTTGGGATATGTTTGTTATAGATAGTTTGATTGGAAACACCGATAGACATAATGGAAATTGGGGATTTTTATTAAATAAGCAAATAAATGAAATTACTTTTTCGCCAATATATGATTGTGGGTCATGTTTAAATCCTTTGCTTGAAGATACAGAATTAGAAAATATGAATAGTGCAGAAATAAAAAATTTAGCAATTAATTGTTATTCTTGCATAAAGCTAAATGAAAAAAAAATAAATTATATGTCATTTATGCAAAAAATGGAGAACAAAGAATGTAATGATGCAATAAAGAGAAAATTTAAAAAAGTTAATATAAATGAAATTCATTTTTTTATAGATGGAATAGAATGTATTTCTGATATTAGGAAAAAATTTTATAAAGAGATAATAAGTTATAGATATAACAATTTAAAAAATATATACGAAAAACTCAAAAGTTAATTCTTTTTGAGTTTTTTCTATTTTTTTCATGAATAAAAAGCATATAAAAAATGACATAATAATAGTAAACATATTAAAATTTTGAAAATATGCAATTATTTATGAGGAGGAAAAAATGAAAAGTAAATTTTATATAAAAGCGTTATTAATAATATTATTAGCTGTTTCGTTAATAACTATACCAAATATAAGTAATGCTACAGAAAGAACAGCAAATGATGAAGGTACACTGACAAGTGCAATAGCAAGTGCTACAGATGGTGATGTTATTAATTTATCTCAGGATATTACAATAACAGCTCCAATTGAAGTTTCTGGTAAATCAATAACTATAAATGGTAATGGACATAGTATTATTGCTGGTTATACAGGAACGTCTGGAAATAAAACAATTTTATCAGCAGTTTCAACTGGAAGTGTTATTAAATTAAAAAATATTACATTAAAGAATAGTCCTAAATATGGAGTACAAGCATATGATGGTGGAAAAGTAATTTTAAATCAGGTTACTCTTTCTAACAATGCATATGGTGGAGTTCTAGTAAATGGCGGAACTGTAGAAGTTATTAATGTATCATTAATAGGAAATAAGACAGGTATAGAGATTTCAAAATCTAAATCTATAACATCTAATAATGAGCCAACATTAATTATGAATGGTAAATTAACTTCTGATGCGACAGATAATGTTATTTATCTAGCAAATGATTCAAACGATAATACTACTAAATTTGTTATAGAGAACACTGATAATACAGAAAATAAAATTTTAGCAAGTGGAAATAAAGTTGTAGTAACAGATGTTAATAATAATATTTTATACACAAGTAATGAGACAACAGCGCAAATAGATGTCGAAGATTACGAAGAAAATCATCCAGAAACAGAAGGAAATACAGAAGCTAATAATACTGTTGGAAGTAACAAGGTAGAGAATCCACATACAGGAGATTCAATTTTAGTATATGCAGTGGCAGGAATAATAGCTATAATTGGAATTGCAACTTTGACTAAGAAAAAATAAAAAATAATAAAAGGTGGGAATAAAGTTTTATTTCCACCTTAGTTATAGTAAATATTATTTATTAAGAAGTATATCTGTATCAGTAACACTATCAGGCTCAAGTTTAAATGTACGTTCAAAATAGAAACCATTAGAGTTATGTTGTAGTTCTCGAACAGGTAGCTTTGTTTCTTTATTTATCCATAATTCTCTGTAATCTGTACTTGAGTTATTAAACTTTAAAACGTAACATTCTGCATTATTATAAGTGTCGTTTCTTATATTTAATCCAAGAATACGAGAAAAATCATTTGAAATGTAGTAAATGTCAGAAAAGACTCCAAAAACTTTACCTTTAGTCGAATATAAATTTGAAGTTGTAGTTATAGAGTTAGTATTATTATCATGGTAAATAAATGTAGAGCTATCAGAAGTTGTTTCTCCATAAGTTGTTTTTATAATATCAGAATTTTCAGAAGTACTTTCGGTTTTATATTTACCATTTTTATAATAGAAAGTATCTGTAAATTCATATTTTTTCTGCGTATCAGCTGTTATATAATATTGATATGTAGTAAATTTATAATTGTTAAAATTAGTAATTTCTTGAATTTTGCTATAAGTTTCAGTTATTATAGATTTTTTTGGTAGATATATAAATATATATAGAAATACTATACTTAAAATTATAATTATAAATCCTATTGAAGATAATGTTAAGATAAATTGTTTTTTTCTAAATTTTTTAATTTGTCTTATTTCAACTTCTTCTTCTTTAATATCATTATCATAATTAATATCATCTTTTCCTTCCATATTTTTAAGAATTTTAGTACATTCAGAACATGTTTTTAAATGGTCTTTTATAAAATCTTTTGTCTGAGTTCCAACTAGATTCTCGACGTAATTAGGAAGTAAATCTCTTACTATTTCACATTCTTTTTTCATTTTTTAATCTCTCCTTTAACTTTAATTTTGCTCTATAAAAGGTTGTTCGGGCCCAAACTTCGCTTTTATTTAATATCTCTCCAATTTTTTTAAAAGGTAAATCTCCATTAATTCTTAGAAGTACTACTTCACGTGTAATATTATCAAGTTTTTGTATTTCATTATGTATATCGTTAGAAGATAATATATCATCTTCTAAATTTGCATCTATAAGTTGATTGGATATGACGTCATCGAATTGTATAGTTTTTATCTTCTTATTTTTTATAAGGTGATTTTTTAACTTGTTTTTTGCGATTTTACATAGCCAAGAATACATACTACATTCGCCTCTGAAACTATTTATATTTTTTATAGCACTATAGAAAGTTTCTTGAATTAATTCCTCGGAAAGTTCATGATTTCCACTTAAGCTATATAAATATCTATATAACTGCTTAGAATATTTCTTATATATTTCTTCCATTCTTACCTCCTCTATAATGTTAGACAAAATAAAGTTGAAATTCGTTACAAGAAATAAAAAATTTTAATTTAACATGGTAATTTTAATTAATCGGGATTTAAGGAACGTCTCCAAATCCCGAAACGCCCAAAATCCTGAAGAGGATCTATTTTATTAATTTACCATGCACAACCATTCTATCATTTAATCTATAACATGTAGATAAAGTGATTATTTTATCATCTTCGTTTATATCAATACCAAAATCAAAAACACTTCTATTTTTAATTAATTTTATAAAAGAGTTAAATTCATTACTATCTTTAAATGAAGTTGCTAAATAATCGGTTGTATTTGGCAAGTGATATACGCTAAAAATTTGCCAAATGCTATCTCCAGCTTTTGTATAAAGATGAATTTCGCGATTTTCTATATTATTAAACCAGCTTTTCTTTAAAGTATTTCTTAAAGAACCAAACATAGATGAATCATATCTAGAATGCCCATAGATTATTGTGTTTTTATCTAAATTATTAATATTATTTCTATAATCCAAAAAAATCCAACCAGATTTATTTTCCTCTTTAGTAAAAGAATGATTAAGGTAATACGAATTGTCTGTTGTTTGCACAAAAGGATAATCTATATCTGTTCCATCTACTTTTATCCACCCGCACAACATCACTATTAAGTTGCTCTAATGGGCTATAATCAACAGAAGAGTTAGTTGTTTGCACAGTCTCAGGAACTTCTGCTATTTCAATATTGTTATTAGTTACTATAGTATTTATTATTTTTTCGCTTTCCTTAGAAATACTGTTCGAATCGTTAAACCAATTTAATATATTAAAAATAGAATAAAAAAGAAGTAAAACACTTAATACAAAAATAATTTTTTTCATATACATCATCAATTTTAGTATAACAAATATTAAAAAAAATATGCTTTTAGAATATTTAACCCTTGAGGGTGTAGGAAAAATATGCTATAATTAAGCCACACTCGAAATTTTTAATTTCGTTAGTGTGGGCTATATGCGAAGAGAAGCGAAGTTAAGCCACACTCGAAATCTTGGATTTCGTTAGTAGAATATAAAATGGGTAAAACAAAGAGATTAAACATCGAGGAGATATTATGGATATAGAAGAGAAAAAGGCTGCGATAGAAGCAATATTATTTGCAGCAGGTAGAGAAGTTAAAGTAACTGAAATTATGTCTAGCTTAGAAATAGGAGAAGAAGAAGCGATTACTATTTTAAATAGTTTGGCTTCTGATTTTAATGAGAAAAAATCTGGATTAAAAATAATAAGAATGGATGACTCGTACCAGCTAGCAACAAAAACAGACTATTACCAATATATATATCCAATAATAGATAAAAGAAACAAACCTAATTTATCTAACGCAGCATTAGAAACATTAGCGATAATTGCATATAACCCTAAGATAACAAGGGCACAAATAGAAGAAATTAGGGGAGTTAATTCCGATGGTGCAATATATAAATTATTAGAATATGAATTAATAGAAAATGCTGGTAAACTTAATGCGCCAGGTAAACCTGTTACATACAAAACGACAAATGAATTTTTAAAGAAATTTGGTTACAGTAGTTTAGCAGAATTACCAGAACTTCCAAAATATAAATTGGACGAAAACGAACAAATCGTATTAGACGAGTTCGAGGAACCAACGGAGGCTCCTATGCCCGCTGAGGGTGCAGAAGGAGAATTAAAACAAGAAGAAAATTAAATTTGGAGGTTAAATTATGGGAGATAATAAAAATTTCGTAAAGGATATAACAAATATAGAAGAGGATTTTGCTCAGTGGTATACAGATATTGTACTAAAGGCAGAACTTGCAGATTATACAAATGTAAAAGGATTTATATCAATTCGTCCTTATGGTTATGCAATATGGGAAAACATTCAAGCTTATGCAGATAAAAGATTTAAAGAATATGGAGTTAAAAATGTTTCTATGCCAGTTTTAATTCCAGAAAGTCTATTAAATAAAGAAAAAGACCATGTAGAAGGATTTGCACCAGAGGTAGCATGGGTAACACAAGGTGGAGGAAGCAAATTAGAAGAAAGGCTTTGTGTAAGACCTACATCAGAAACAATATTCTGTGATATGTATTCTAAATGGTTAAGTTCATGGAGAGATTTACCATTCTTATATAACCAATGGTGTAGTGTATTAAGATGGGAAAAGGAAACAAGACCATTCTTGCGTTCAAGAGAATTTTTATGGCAAGAAGGTCATACAATTCACGAAACAGCAGAAGAGGCAAAAGAATTTACATTAAAAATGCTAGATGTTTATACAGATGTATTAGAGAATTTATTAGCACTACCAGTTTTAAGAGGACAAAAAACAGAATCAGAAAAATTTGCTGGTGCAGAAGCTACATATACAGTTGAAACATTGATGCATGATGGTAGAGCATTACAAGGTGGTACATCACATTATTTTGGTCAAAATTTTGCTAAGCCATTCGAAGTAAAATTCCAAAATAGAGAAGGAAAAGAAGAATATGCATATCAAACATCATGGGGAATAAGTACAAGATTAATAGGTGGAATTATAATGACACATGGTGATAATAGAGGATTAAAATTACCACCAAAAGTTGCTCCAATACAAGTTATTGTTGTACCAGTAGCACAACAAAAAGAAGGTGTTGTAGAAAAAGCAACAGAACTAACAAATAATCTAAGTAAAGAATTTAGAACTGAGTTAGATGCAAGGGATAATTACACACCTGGATATAAATTTAATTATTGGGAAATGAAAGGTGTCCCAGTAAGACTAGAAATAGGACCACGTGATATCGAGAATAACCAATGTGTTTTAGTAAGACGCGATACATTGGAAAAAGAAACAGTAAGTTTAGAAAATGTAAATAAGAGAATAGCAGAATTGTTAGAAGAAATACAAAAAAATATGTTTAAAATGGCAGAAGAAAATACAAAAAAGAAAACAACAGTTGCTAAAACATTAGAAGAATTCGAAAAAAATATTAATGAAAATCAAGGATATGTTAAAACAATGTGGTGTGGTAGTAGTGAATGTGAAGAAAAAATTCATGAGCTAACAGGAGCTAAATCAAGATGTATACCATTTAACCAAGAGCATATTTCTGATACTTGCGTATGCTGTGGTAAACCAGCAAGCAAGATGGTTGTATGGGGAAGACAATATTAATATAGAACAAGTAAAAAACTGTATCTTACTTAAGAGTAAGGATACAGCTTTTTACGTTGACGATAGATTTAGCAAATTAATGCAATTTTAATGCAACTGACTTAAATATTTTATATTTTTATTGATTTCTTCTTCTTTAAATTTATCAAAAACAGTAGTATAAGTATTTAATGTAGTTTTAATATTTTTATGTCCCAAAAGTTTTTGAAGGACTACTGGACTCATACCACTTTCAATACAACGAGTAGCATATGTATGTCGTAACATATGAAAATTAACATTAGATGTACCTAAATGTTTTTTACAAAATTTTTTGAAGTACTCATTAACGTTATAAGTACGGATAAAATCACCGTTATCATTTGTAAATATTAATTGATTAGGATTGATAATCATTTCAGATATAGCTTTTTGTAAATATTTTTTATATAAAGATGTTATTGGAATATCACGAAGAGAAGTATATGTTTTAGTTGTATTTCCCAATATGATTTTAGAATGTTTATCTCTTGTTAAAGTATTGTTTATATGAATAATATTCTTTTTAAAGTCTATATCGTTTATAGTTAAGGCTAATATTTCACCAATTCTCATTCCAGTAAACATAGCAATAGCATAAATATTTCCATATTTTACATTATCTAAATTTTTTAGAATAATTTTTTGAGATTCTAAGTCAAAAGCTTCAATTTTTTTATCAATTTTATCTGATTTAGGCTTTAATACATTTATCATTGGAGATTTATTTAAATAATCACGTTTAATAGCCTCATTAAAAATTCGTGTTAATTCTTCATATATTTTATCTATAACAGAGTTTGCATATTTAGTATTTTTTAACATGAAATCTTGAATTTCTATACTAGTAGCTTTTTGAACTTGAACTCTACCAATATCATTTTTTATAATATTCAATACAAAAAAATTATCGTGATACGTACTTTCTTTTATAATATTACTTTTTAATTTCATATCTAAAATATCTTTGCCAAGTTCGTAAATTGTAATTTTTGATTTTTCAATAAAAGAATTGTTTTGAATATTATTTATAGCTTCAGTAATTTTTTCTTTAACTTCTTTTCTAGTTTTACCATATACAGTTTTTCTGTTAAGTTTTCCATCTGCTTTTCTACCAGCTGTAAATTGTCCAACCCATCTATTTAATTTTTCTGAGAAGAAGATAGATCCTTCTCCATTTCCACGTTTAGACATAAAAAACTCCTTTCAAAAATTTGTTCTCTTGAAAGAAGTTAGAAATAAATATATAATTAATAAAACTCTTTCAAGAGTGATTTTGAGAATAGATAATGTAAAACTTTGGCGAGGGATACATTATCTATTTTTGTATTACAATAATATTTCATTTTTTTTAAAAATATTTTAAAAACTTGCATTTTTTAAAAAATATTGTATAATATATATAGTAAGAGTAATTCGTTCGCCGAGTTAATTACGGGTCGATAGCTTGTCTATTGGCAGTACGCATAGACGTATGGGATAACGTAATCGGGGGGATTACTCTTATTATTATGTTATTATGCAATTAAATGAATTAATGATGGAAATAAGTTAAACCATTCTATTGGAGGATAGAATTTAATGCCATAACCAATAATTTTACCTTTATAATTCCATATATTTGCTTTTAATTTTAAAACATATTCCCATTCTTGGGCTGTATTATACTTAATCGATTGTGCAAAAGAACTACAACATACATCGGCTAATTGTAAAAGATTTCTATCTCTATTATCTATAAATTTAATATCATTGATGCATTTAAAATTAATATGATGGTAATGCCTTTTACTCATTAATGCGTTTTTTAAATGTAAGTTCTTTTTCTTATTATTTTCATTTCTTGTACTTATATAAATGTTACATTTTCCTTTGTTATTACTTACATAGTAAGATACTCTTTCAATTAAATAACTCATAAAATATGGATAAATATCTTTAGATTTTAATTTATTAATTTCATAAGTGTTTATAGCTACATGAATAATTTTAAAATTTTCAGATATTAAATCATAAATGATTTGTATTTTTTTATCATATTTTAATATTTTATTCCAATGTAATTGTTCTTTTCTTCCCATATTCATTGTATTTTTAATTTTTACAATTTTATTAGATAAAGTTAAATCATATTCTTTAGGTACTATAATAGCAGTTAATATAAACCATTCGCTACCTCTTTTTATTCCTTCATCTCCACTTTCATCTATATATACGTTGTATTCTGTATTATTATCCATATTATTAGCCTTTCTTTATTATATTTTTCCTTGATAAGATATGACTTTACCAATGACTTTTATTGAAATATCTTTAGGGTTATATATTTGTACAGTATTTTCTGGATTCGTTGACATAGGTTCTAATATAACTAAACCATTTTCCTTTCGATATTTTTTTACTGTAGCATCAAATCCATTTACAAGTATTACACCTATTTCGTTATTTTCCAAATCGTCTTGTTTTTGTACAAGCACAATATCTCCTTCATTAAATTTTAAGTTCATACTGTCTCCTTGTACTCTTAAATAAAAGTAAGTATAACCTTCTTTTATTTGAGAAGAAGGAGCAAATTCATATCCTTCTATATTTTCTGTAGCTAGAATAGGTAGTCCTGCACTAATTCTTCCAACAACTGGTACTTTCTTTGGTATATCTGCAATAGGGAAGACATTGCTTTCTTGCTTCTCGATAGGTACATCATATCCCATTAGCCAAGCTTCATCTACATTTAAAATAATTGATAAAGTATGTAGATTATCTTGTTTAGCTTCATAAGTTCCTTTTAAGTAATGACTCATTAAAGGTTTTGTTAAAACTTTTATTATTTTTCCCTCATTAAAAAGTTTTTCACTAATTGAAACTATTTCAGAAGCCTTCATTCCTCTTATATTCATTGCTTCTTTTAATCTATCAGCAAAACTAGATACTAACATAATTGCCTCCTTATATAATACTTATTATAAAGAAAAGTTGAGAAAAAATCAAGAGAATTAAAATATAAAATAAAAAAAGTTGCGAAAAAATAAAAAAGTTTTAAAAAAAGTATTGACAGAAAAAAAACAATGTAATAATATATAAACAGTTAAGAAAAACGCAACAAAAAAGGAGGTGTTAAAATGGAATATATCTATAATTACAGCAAGTTGAAAGGTAGAATTACAGAAAAATTAGGAAATCAAGGATTATTTGCAAAAAAAATGAATTTAAGTGATACTACTATTTATAACAAATTAAATGGAAAAATAGAATTTAAACAATCTGAAATAGTAGATGCTTGTAAAATATTAGATATACCAGAAGAAGAAATAAAGCAGTATTTTTTTTGTATAAATAGTTAAGAAAAACGCAACAAAAAGAGGTGAGAAGATGGAAGAAGAATTTGAAAAACTAATAAAATTAACAGAACCATTAAGAAATTACATAAGTGAAAAGTATGATATGAAAGTTTCAATACTTGTAAATTG
>OGQB01000168.1_pt1 | contig 69318 bp, 77 predicted proteins | sample 1553071 | NCBI WGS metagenome assembly OGQB01 (sample SAMEA2580284, study PRJEB22360) | human gut metagenome | biome: human gut; feature: human-associated habitat; material: faeces | place: Denmark | collected 2008/2010
CTCCCTCTTTCTTCTTAAAAGATTAAGGTTATTTTAGTATTCCTAGATATATACCTTCTATATTCTTAAGCTTATTATTGTATGATGTTGATTTGGAATTGCCACTAATGAAATACAAAAAATCATTAATAATAAAATATATACAATAATCATAAATTTTAGATCTTTTTTAGTATCTACCCTATTTCTTGTTATAAAGTAAAAAATAACATTAATTATAAAAACTATAATTGGAGGAATTGCATTAAAAGTTGGTATACCACAGGCACATCTTATTAAAGTATTAACAAATAAAAATAACAATAATTCCAATACAATAAAAATTTTGCTTATAATTCTATACCTCTTGCTATAATCAATCTGGTTATCTTTGATACTATTTTCCTCGGTTGATGTCATATTTATTCCTCCCCCCTCTTTTTGGTATTATATAGTTATAATTTATATTTGTCCATATAATATGATAAAAAAATTGAAGAGCCAGAACCGCAAAGTTCTGACTCTTCATAGTGACAATAGTCACATATCTGTTCCCATTCATATTATTTGAACAGTGTTTTTTTGATTTCTTCAAGCGTTGCATTACCAATGCAGATGAAATCACGTGCCTCCACAGGTTTGAAAACATAGTTATCAAGAGTGACACCAGATCCGTTTGTATAAGCTTCATAAATTAAACTTGCAACTAGTTCTTTGGAATCTATTATGCCAACTTCTGTTGCGTAAATAGCACCATTTTCAATCCGTGGATTGGTTACCAGAACAATTGTAGCCGTACTCCCGTTTCTGATTGCATTTACCTGTTGTAAAACATAAAATTTTTTCATCTTGTTACTACCTCCTGATTTATAAATGGGTTTATAATGGATACAATCCACTATTTTCAGTGTTTTCAAAGCACAACGCACGAGAATCAATTTTAAGCCGTTTTTATTTAAAAGTCATATAACTTCATTGCTAAAAATAGCCCATTTTTACTAATTTTACTATTTTAATTGAATTTATATATAAAATGTCATATAATATGAAAAGATTTTATATTTTTTAGGAGGATAATATGGAAAAAGTAATTTTAAAAAATCTATATAGACAAAAAGAGAAATATGCAGATAAAGATATTTGTATCGAAGGTTGGGTTCGAACTATAAGAGATTCAAAAACATTTGGTTTTATCGAACTAAATGATGGTACTTTCTTTAAAAATGTACAGGTAGTCTTTAATGATAATTTAGCAAACTTTAATGATATTTGTAAATTAACTATTAGCTCTACAATAAAAGTTGAAGGTAAATTTATATTAACTGAGAATGCTAAACAACCATTCGAAATACAAGCAACTTCAGTTGAAATAGAATGCTTATCAGATAATACATATCCACTTCAAAAGAAAAGACATACTTTTGAATATTTAAGAACTATAGCACATCTACGTCCAAGAAGTAATACATTTAATGCTGTATTCCGTGTTAGAAGTGCTTTAGCATATGCAATACATAAATTTTTCCAAGAAAAAGGCTTTGTATATGTAAATACACCTCTAATTACAGCAAGTGATGCAGAAGGTGCTGGTGAAATGTTTAATGTAAATTCATTTGATTTAAACAACTTACCTAAAGATGACAAAGGAAATATAGATTTTACTCAAGACTTCTTTGGAAAGCCAGCACATCTAACAGTAAGCGGCCAATTAAATGCCGAAACATTTGCAGAAGCTTTTTGCAATGTATATACATTTGGACCAACATTCCGTGCTGAAAATTCTAACACTGTTAAGCACGCTGCAGAATTTTGGATGGTTGAACCAGAAATATGTTTTGCAGACTTAAATGATGACATGGATTTAGCTGAAGAAATGATTAAATACATCTTTAAATATGTTATAGATAATTATCCAGAAGAAATGCAATTCTTTAATAATTTTGTAGATAAAGGTCTTTTAGATAGATTAAATAATGTTATAAATTCAGATTTTGCAAGAATTAGTTATACTGATGCTGTTGCAGAATTAGAAAAGCATAATGACGAATTTGAATATAAGGTTAGTTGGGGTGTTGATTTACAAACAGAACATGAAAGATATCTATGTGAAAAGATATTCCAAAAACCTGTATTTGTAACTGATTACCCAAAAGAAATTAAAGCATTTTATATGAAACTAAATGATGATGGAAAAACTGTTGCAGCAGCTGATTTATTAGCTCCTGGAATCGGTGAAATCATTGGTGGAAGTCAAAGAGAAGACGATTATGATAAATTATTAGCTAGAATAAAAGAATTAAATATGCCTATAGAAAATTACGACTGGTATTTAGATTTAAGAAAATATGGTAGCTGTAAACATGCAGGCTTTGGTCTTGGTTTTGAAAGAGCTATTATGTATTTAACAGGAATGCAAAATATTCGTGATGTAATACCTTTCCCAAGAACACCAAATAACTGCGAATTCTAAAAGAGCAAATGTTCGATATTCATTTAATAGTAAAGTCCCCTATCTTATTAAATTAAGATAGGGGACTTTTATATATGTTAAATATTAAATGATAGAGATTTAGAAAGCACCTGCTCCACCGCCTCCGGCCTCCACCGCCTCCGGAACCAGAACCGGAATAGCCAGTAGAATAATTTATTGAAGTTGCAAATGAAGACGAATAGCTAGACATACACAAGACTGGATATGTTAAATATATCTTATCATCTGAGTATCCAGCTTTTATTAATTCTTCTTTGAATTCTTTCGCTACTTTATCTGCAATACCAAATAAGGAAGCAAATACCAAGTATTCATTCCAAATACTTATCTCTATCGGGTATCTGTCCTTTATTAAACTATAATCTTTTAAATATTTCCATAATCCGAGTAATTCTTTTTGATCCTGAGCATATTTATCTGTAGGAATTTTATATAAATCATCTAATATTATTACTACAATGAATGTTAAAAATGCAGTAAATACGGAAGACATAATAAACTCAACAATTCCAAGTGCTTTATCAGGATTCATTACCAAAGTATTAAATAAAAATACTATTAATAATGTTACAATTAATATTATGAAATTTAATATTAAACTTGTCTTAACTTTTTTATACATTTTTTTATTATCAATTAATTTTTTTGAGCTAGCTTTAGAGATTTGTTGAACTAATTTTCTGTTCTTAGAAATTTCTTTAAAGCGAGCATTTAATTCTACTGTTGTTTCTGTATAAGCTGAAGCATTAAAATCTGTAGATATTTGATCTGAAAAAATTAATGATAGTATTTGTTTTTCATATGGACACAATTGGGTAAAATCTGCATTCTGATTAATAGAAACATTATATTCATAATCAGCTTCTTTTTTCTTATTAGCACCTTTTTTTGTTTCCATATTTAATATTTTCCTATTAGTTAAATCTAGTATTGTTGCAATAATTAAATTAGAACTTAGAGCATTAGTACTCTTTGCTGGTAATAATGCTTGATATTCTAATAAATTTAAACGTTTGGGTATATCTCTAAAATAGTTTGCATTTTTTACAGTTGTTCTATATTTTTTACTTTTAATAATTCCATACGTTAGGAAAATTATGCATAAAATAACTAGTAATACTACTAAAATAACATTAATCGTTATATGTATAAAATATCTAGTATTTCCTAAAGACATACTATTTTCAATTTTATATAGACTGTTAAAATCATAATCATTATTATATTTTTTTGTACAATTCATTAGTACAGTATTAGGAAAAACTATTCTAGCATCAACAGGCTTACCAGATGGAATATTTCTAATATTAAAACTAATACAATTTGATGCCGAATCCAACATAACTTGTATATCCTCTAGTTTTGTAGCATATGTATGAGGATAATATTTTACATCATCCATATTTATAGATTTTGGCAAATAAATATCTAAATTAAACTCATCTACATCAGTTTCTATCCCATTACCTATAAAATTATAATATATTTCACTCATATCATTATATTGAACAACTGCATCTGTTATATCATATGAATAATGTACAGTTTGAAAATTATTAGAAGATATTGGAGAATAAACCATTATATCATATCCGTCTGTTCTATCTGCATTTACTGCATCTACAGTGTAAACACCATTATCACCTTTCTCAGCATTAGATGCTTTTGTAAAATTGGTTGTTATATTAGCTGGATTTGTAACAGCGACAGTTATATTTTCAATTCCAGTTGCTTGATATCTAGCAGAGTTTGGTTCCATTGAATCTTTATTAGTTTTATAAAAATATCTTAAATCACGCGTTAAACCATTTGCGCTACTAGAAAAATAATAAGTAATAGACTCATCTATATGAATTGTTCCGTCTTCTTGAATATAAGCATCCATATCATAATTGGTAATATCATAAGATGGTCCATCTGCTAATACATTGTTAGGTATTAATGCTATAACTGCCAAAATAATAGATATCATTATTATCTTTAATTTCTTTATATGCACCATATAAAAGCACCTCATCCCCAATTATTTAAATCTTCTTAAATATAAATCTATTTTATCTAGAAATTCTGCATTATTCTTTGTTTGTACCATTTGAGAAATAATGTTTTCTGTAACATCGGCTACAGGTAAATTATTTAAAGCCTTACGCAATGCATAAACAGTCTCCATTTCCTTAGGAGTAAGAAGTAAATCTTCTCTTCTTGTACCAGACTTATTAATATCAATTGCAGGGAAAATACGTTTTTCAGATAATTTCCTATCTAAATGTACTTCCATATTACCAGTACCCTTAAACTCTTCGAATATTACATCATCCATTCTACTTCCAGTTTCTATTAAAGCTGAAGCGAGTATAGTTAAACTTCCTCCATTTTCTATGTTTCTTGCAGCACCGAAAAATTTCTTAGGCTTATGTAATGCATTTGGATCAAGACCTCCAGATAAAGTTCTACCAGATGAAGGAATAACTAAATTATATGCTCTAGCAAGTCTTGTAATACTATCTAGTAAAATAACAACATCTTTACCTTGTTCTACAAGTCTTTTAGATCTCTCTATTACCATTTCTGCTACTTTTACATGATGTTCTGGCAATTCATCAAATGTTGAATATATTACATCTCCATTTATAGAACGTTTCATATCTGTAACTTCTTCTGGTCTTTCGTCTATTAATAATACTATTAATTCTATTTCTGGATTGTTTTTTGTAATACTATTAGCAAATTTTTTAATTAAAGTTGTTTTTCCAACTTTTGGTGGAGCCACAATCATTCCTCTTTGTCCTTTTCCTATTGGACTAATTAAATCTATCATTCTCATTGCATATTCATTTGGCTCAGTTTCTAATTTTATTCTTTCGGTTGGATAAATAGGTGTTAAATCGTCAAATTTCTTTCTCCTATATGCTTTTTCTGGTGCCTCACCATTTACTTCTCCAACGAAAATTAAAGATGGGAATCTCTCCCCTTCCTTTGCCATTCTGGAAATTCCTTTTATATGGTCACCTGTATCTAGTTTAAATCTTCTTATTTGTACTGGGGAAATATATACATCATCTGGTGTAGAAAGATAATTTTCGCCCCTTAAAAAACCATATCCATCAGGTAATACTTCTAATATTCCTTCTGCAATTTTGTCATCACTATTAGTAATTTTATATGTTGTATTACTATCTGTTACAACACTTTCATTATTTTTGTCTTCGTTATTAGTTGTATCATTTTCTGTTAATAGGTCAATTAATTCACTCTTTTTATATTTTGAATATCCTTTAATATTTTTGTTTTTTGCAAGCTCTCTTAATTCACTTAGACTATAATCTTCTAAGTTCATAAAATCCCTCCTATATTTAATTAAGCTAATTACATGAGAAATAATATTCTAGATTAAAAGTTTGATAATAAGAAATAGAAAAATAAATGGATAAAAGAAGTATATATCTGTTATTAAATAAGAATACGAAAATAGAAGTTTAATAACAGATATATATGTATAAAGTCTTTAGAATCCTATTATTAATATTTTAAATTTTATTTATTGGCGTCAACATAAACTCTCTCATTAGGTAAATACATGTCTAATTTATCCCTAGCGATTTGTTCTATGTATTCATCGGAATTAATGTTTGCTTCCATATCTGCTAATTCGTTTTTATATTCTTGTTGATCTTGAATTTGTGAAGAAACATAATCTTGTTCTGTTTGATATGAATTTAATGTTGTTTGTTGTTTAATAAGAACATAAATAAAATAAGATAATACAATTAAAATTATAATAACTTTTAATATTTTTTTATTTCTAAAAATTCTTTTCATAAGTATATTTTCTCTCCTATAATCAATTCTACCTAATTATACATTATAATTGTTTTTTTGTATAGTTTTTTTTGATTTATTTTTACAATTTTTTAGACAATTAGTTATAAAAACAAAAATTTTCTTAGATAACGATAAAATAAAGTCTAATAATAATTTAACAGGTGTAAGAATTTTTAAGAATATATTATTTACTAGCTTTGTAAATAGCATTATATATATTATTATGCCTAGAAAAATTCCAATAAAGAGATAGGCTCTTAATTCTCCATCATTAAACTTAAATATAGCTGAAATTATTAAAAATCCTGATATAACCCAAAATAAAATATCTTCTATATAAGTAATAAAATTGCTTGTTTTGAATTTTTTTCTTAAAATTCTAAATATATCAAATATAAAACTAATAATTATACCTAAAATAATAAATATAAAAAAATTATATAGTTGTAACATACAAAACCCCTAAATTATCTAAATATTTTACTAAAGATATTTTCACTTTTCTTCTCCGCTATATCTTGACTGTATCCTATATTTGATATATTTCCCTCTATTTTTACTTCGCTTTCATCTATGTTTAATTTGTTTATTTTTAATTCAGAACCTTTTATTGTAAGCATACCTAAATCTGTTGAAAGAATAACTACTTGATCATCAAAACTTAAAATATCATTTATTCCTGTTACATTTAGTTTTTCTCTATTTTCTAAAACAATATTTTGCATAACATTAATATTAGTTTGCTTTCTTTCCTCTACCATAACTCGTACCTCCTTAAATATATATATTCAAGGCATGTATAAATTATTACTATAAATAGTATAAAACTGGAAATAGTTAAGTACTATTTCCAGTCTACATTAATTATTTGCTTTATCTTGCTCCTGTTGTTTTAATTTTAGGTAGCCAAGTTCTTCCCATCTGTTATATGCTAAATTTAATCTAAATAGCAATTTTGGCTTAGCACCGGCTCTGTTCTTATCTACAACACAAGCATAATATCTTACATCTGGGTCATCATATTTTATTAAGTCATAACATTTTTCATCCATTTCTTCTATTGAATATTCATAATCTTTATAATTTTCGTGATTGATTTGTTTTACCAAACATAATGTATCTAATACTTCTTTTACTGTTCTACTAGCTTGTAAGTCATTGATTGTTAAATTGATTGGCCAAGTTGCTGTTTCTGTTAATTGTAATGTTGAAAAGATAAACATATTAAAATTTTGTGCTAAGTTAGAAAGAATAGTTGCAGTTTTCTTTACCTCTTCCCCATTTCCTATGTGTTCAGTATCTGTTTTTAATGTATCGTAGAATATATATTCAATATGTTTCATATAATAATAATTCATTATAACTTTTTGCAATTCATCATTAGTATGATCTGTTATGTTAATAAAATAAATTGAGTTATTAATTTCTTTATCTATCCAATCTGTAACAGCAATAGTGTCTCTAAATTCTTTAGAAATTTTAGCTAGCCTTTTTACAAAATCTGCTCTAGATTCTCCATCTTCTTGTAATATAAAACCATCTTCATCAGTCTTTACATCTGAACCTTCATCTGCTCTGAATTTAAATTCTAGTAGTTCTCCTTCTGTTTTATGTAATTTTTTACCATGAATTTTTTGAATTTCTGGATCATTTATAATTGTTGTCATTAAACATAATTTCATTTTTTCTTCTGACATCTCGTTAGAGATTACCAAAACTCTTTTTTTATGAACTAATGATAAATTAGCTACTAGATTGATTGTAAATCTACTTTTTCCAGAGTTAGAAGGCATCGCAACAGCCATTGTTTCTCCTTTTCTTAAACCTTTAAACTCTTTTGATAAACGTTCAAATGGCAACGGAATTCCTGTAGTTAAGTTGTTCTCACCTGTTTCTAGGAATTCTGTAAGTCCTTTATTTAATACTGCTCTTTTAAATTTTTCTGTAGCAGTAACTTGTTCAACAGCACTTTCTACTTCTTCTACTGACATTTTATCATATAATTCGTAATTTCTAATTTCAACAACTTTTTCTTGAACACTTTTGATTGGTATTTTTAAATACCAATTTCTTAAGATAAATAATTTTTTTAAATCTATATATACTTTTTCCATAGTAACTGTTCTTTGTAATTTGATACGAGTTACTAATTGTTTCTTTAATTCATATACTTCTCTAGTAGTTTTTGCAAAGTTAAATTTCCTTTTTACTGCTTCTGGTGCGTATTTTTCACCTTCTGTAAAGATAACACTTTTATATAAATTAAGCATTCTTTCATCTTGAAAGCATACTTCATCATATAAAAAATTATAACTTACTATATATCTTGGGTCATAAAGTAACAAACCAATATAGTCTTCTTCTAGGTCTAAATCTTGTAATTCTTTTGGAAATCTTTCTACTTCATCTTCTTTAATTTGTTCAGCTTCGAATTCTTTCTTTTCTGCTTCTAAAGCATCTTGTTCATCTTTTTCCTTTTGGGTTTGTCTTTTTTTTAATTCTTTTTTCTTATTTTGTATAGCTATATTTAATTCTTTTATACCATCAAGTGCTTTTTTTAAGTCATTTTTGCCAATTGCATCTTTTATTTCTTGAATTTTAGCAGCATTATCTTTTGTTACTGGTATATGATTTAGCAAGTCATATAATTGTGATACATTATTATCAATTGTTCCCATTTCCTTACTCCCTTTTTAATAATTTTAATTTATTATACCAATAAAGAAAATTTTTTTAAAGGCTTTTTTATAAAATTCTATTCGGGATTTAGGGACGTTCATTGTTTTTCATATAATAGGAAAATGCGGGGATTACCCCCGCTTATTTCCTGGAAGATATTCAGAGATTTGTGCGTAAAATCTGATTCTTTGTAAGACTTCTTCGTCTTCTTCAGAAACCAGTACAGTCTGCTCAATACCGAGTCTTTTCTCTTGCTTTTTAAGGTGTTTGAATTCCTCAATTGCCAAGACTAATGCTGGTACACCCACAAGTTCAGCATAATCCTTTAGCTTTTCCATCTCTACTTTTGTCTCTTTCAAGAAAAGCCTGGACATCTGCACAATTTCCTGCAGTGATGGGCTGTTTAACAGAAATTCCTCCTTTGCTAGTTTTTTTAATTCTCGATGTAATAAATTAATGAAATTTCTGGGTTTACCATATCTAGAACGAATAACTCCAAATTCTTTTGGAAAATTATCGTCTTCCAAAATTTCAGATTCATGGACTTCTTTGTCCGTTGCATAAACTGCTTCCTGGCAAAATTCCTCAACCAGTTCAAGGTAATTCGTTAACAGTTCCCGACACAGTCCTTCTACTTCTGTCATACTTTTCCTCCTATTCAGCAATGTTTTTTGTATCACTTTTAATTATACCATAAAACACCGTTGATTACTAGTCTTTCGCCTAAAACAAAACTAATTATAAATTACAAAGAAGAAGCCTAAATAAGCTTCTTCTTTATTTTTACATATCAACTTTAATGTTCTCTCCCTCAATTTTTCTATCCTCTAATTCAAATAAATCTCCTTCTTTAAAATTAAATATTTTACCAATAATATTAGAAGGAAAAACGTTTAATTTTGTATTATATTTAGTAGTATCATTGTTATAAATTCTTCTTGCTGCTTGTAATTCACTTTCAACTTTTATAAGGCTCTTCTGCAATTTTAAAAACTGTTCACTAGTTTTTAGTTCTGGATAATTTTCTACTACTAATATTAAATTATTATATTCTTCATTTAATTTATTTAATGCATCTTTATCTTTATGTTGATTATAAGCTGTTCTATATTCTGTTATTTTAGTTAAAACATCTTGCTCATAATTAGCATAACCTTTCGTTACTTCTACTAAATTTGGTATTAAATCAAATCTCTTTTTTAAATAAACATCTATAACACTATATGAGTTATTCATTTGTTTTTTTAGTGTTACAAATTTATTATATGTGATAATAACATATAATACTAAAATAACTAATATTACTATTAATGCTATTGTCATTATATTCCTCCCCTATTCCATTGTTCATAATTATATTTAGTATAAAACTTTTTATAAAAATTGTCAAAAAATTTACATACTATATTAAATTATGATAGAATATCTTCAATAGGAGGAATTACAAATGATATTTTTAGAGATTTTAGTTGTAGTAATGGTTGGTTTTTTAGTATACAAATTTATTTTAATGCCAAATTTTTCTACTAAAAAAGTAGATATAAACCAGACACCTAGAGAATTTGAAGAATTATATAACAAATTTAATGAACTTGATTTTTTAGATATCACTATTAGCAAAAAGAGGCTGATGTTATTTAGTATTATAGGTCTAATCTGTTTTATGGCATTCTTATTTACTTTTATTTTTACCTATTTAAATTCTTTTAATATGGCTTTTGCTATAATTCCATTAATTGCATTAGCTATAACAGTAATATTATTTTTACTAGAATTTAAAAAATTTAAAGTAAAATATTCAGATGTTATAAAAAGATTTATCCAATTAATAGATCCTAACTTAACTTACAATAACACATCATATGTAGATGAAGAAAATTATTATCAAACAGCTTGTTTTGATAATTTACAACTTAATAGCTTAACAACAAAAGATACAATAAGTGGTGTAACTAAAGATAATTATAAGTTTTATGCTTCTAATATTTCAGCAACATCTACAGATGAAAATGTATTTAATGGAATTTTTTCTACAGTTATTTTGGATAAAACGATTCCTTCGTATACTAAAATAAATACCGAAAATTTAGAGTATAACACTACATATGCATTAGGAACAACTAATTCATTACTAAAATACATAGAAATGGATAATGCAGATTTTAATAAGGTTTTACATGTATATTCAAATGACAGAATAAATGCAACAGAAATATTAACATCAGACATGTTAGATTATTTAGCAGAATTTTATAATAAATATCATGTTAATTTTCAACTTGTATTTACAGGAAATTATGTGTATTCAAGATTTTATATTAATCAATTATTTACCCCATCTTTTATAGGTAATTTGTTTAATAAAAATATTTTTGCATTATGCTATATTATAATAACATTCATTTTAGATGTAATAGATAAACTTTCAAATAATATGTCAAACTTTGAAGAATAACATAAGGAGGAACAAATGATTTCACGTGATATGAACCCAGAATATTTAAATTCTTTTTTAGACTATTCTGTAACAATTTTAAATAAATCACCAAACACAATAAAAGAATATAATTATGACTTAGCAATGTTCTTGAAATTTATTATGGTTCATTTTCATCTTACAAATGCTAAAGATTTTAAAGATATTAATATAAGCAATTTATCTCTTGATGTAATAAAAAAGATAGAATTAAATGATATACATGCTTTTCTTGCATATTTAACAACTACATATCATAGTAAAGCCGCTACTCGTGCAAGAAAAGTTAGTAGCATTAGAGTATTTTTTAATTATCTATCACAAAAAGCTAATTTGATAGAAAAAAATCCTGCTCAAAACTTAGAAACACCAAAGATAGAAAAACGTATGCCCAAGTACTTAACTCTTGATGATAGTAAAAAGTTATTAACAGTTACAAGTGATGAAGAACGTAACAAAGAAAGAGATTATGCAATTATAACTTTATTCTTAAATTGTGGGCTTCGTTTGTCCGAACTAGTTGGCATAAATATTAATGATATTTCATTTGACGATGCTAAAATGACTGTAATTGGTAAAGGTAATAAAGAAAGAACTATTTATTTAAACAAAGCTTGTTTAAAAGCTATTAATGACTATTTAGAAGTTAGACCTAAGATTGGTATAAAACCTGATTCAATTAAAGCACTGTTTTTAAGCGAGAGAAAAGAACGAATTAGTAAAAGAACAGTTCAATATGTAGTTGATAAAGAATTAAAACGTGCAGGTTTAGACACAAAAAAATATTCTACTCATAAATTAAGACATACTGCTGCAACACTTATGTATCAGTACGGAAATGTTGATATAAGGGCTCTTCAAGAGCTTTTAGGACATGAAAGTATTTCTACAACAGAAATTTATACTCATGTTGCTAATGAACAAGTTAGAAATGCAGTTGATGTAAATCCACTTTCCGATTATTCAACAGATAAATAAAGCAAAAGACACTAATCAATGTTATGGTTAGTGTCTTTTAATGTGAAACTAGATCCTAACAGTGACATATTAATATTATATGACCATTCGAGCATTATATAAATTGCTTAACCTATTACTGGTTGTAGTTGCTTGTTATCTAAAGCTTCTTTTATGGTAGGTATTAAATAATCAAATTTGAATACTAAAGATGTAGGTTTGGTAATAGGATTATCTTGTGTAAATGGCACGAAATAATAATTTTTCCTATTCAGTAATTTTCCTATGTTTTCAGCAGAACCTGAAAGTCCATCATTTGTTGAAATACCTATTACCAGAGGTCGCTGATTGCGTAGATGAGATTTTATTGCCATAACAGCAGGCGTATCAATTATTGAATTTGCAAGTTTGGCGATGGTATTGCCAGAACAAGGTGCTACAACCATAATATCAGTTAACCCTTTTGGACCTATAGGCTCTGCTCCCTGTATTGTATGAATAATTTTATTACCTGTTATATTTTCTATTTCATCTATAAATTCTTTAGCTTTTCCAAATTTAGTATCTAAATTATAGCTATTATAAGACATAATTGGTATTATATTAGCACCCAAGTCTTTAAGTTCTTTAATTTTAGGAATTACTTTTTTAAATGTACAAAATGAACCTGTCATTGTAAATCCTATATTTATATTTTCTAAATCCATAAATTCCCTCCTTTCATATTATCTTTATATATAATATGAAATTATGTTAATTATGGTATGATAAATTTTATATAAAAACAACGAACGTAGTTTTACAATCAACTACGTTCTTCGTTCTGTTAGATAACACCTTTGAATGGGATGTCCTTTCCATAAAAAATCTTGTACAGATGTAGCAAGAGAAGCTGATATGGAGCCCAATCTCCGACTATCTCTCTGAATGTATAGCCTGTAATGCAACCATTCTCCATAGGAATCAATTCCCGCCCGCCACGAGGACGCTTTTCTCTGGATAAGCTACATCCTTTCTCTCCTAACAGGATACATTGATTGTATCCATAATTTTTATCAATGGCCACCGGTTCGCCAACATTCCTAACCTTTAATATTAGGGAATTTTGTAACCCAGTATAAAAGCCATCTATAGGATATATTGATGTATATCCTTTGCAAAGATGCTTAAAGAGTGTCTCAAAACTTATTTCTGAGAAATCTTTAGGCGAATAGTAGCACCCTGTTCGCTTGCAACATTTCCCTCCGCATTTTTCGCAAAGCGCAGGATTGAACCTTGGCAGAGCGTCATAATATCCATTCTTTTTCTGGATATATTCTACTAAATCGGAAAACAAATATAAATTTTCCGAGAAATCGGTTTGCCACAGAGCCATAACCAACTTTGCCTCTATGGTTATCTCACCATCATCCAGCATCCTGATTTGCTTTTGTCCAATTTCATATTGAATCGGTAACCATACTGTATGAAAAGTATCAAAATTGAAACCGACAAATCCGATTTCTTTTGATTCATACAGCTGATTTATTTTTTTGAAGTTTACACTCCGAAGTTCCATAGGTGTTAAAAATTTCATTGTTTTTCTCCCTTCATTATTTAGAGTTATTTTTACAATATATCTGGTGTATTATATCATATTTTACGAATTATATAAATAAAATGAACTTTAAGGACCGTCCCTAAAGTTCAAAATTAATTATTTTATTAATTCTAAAGTTTGTTTTGCTATCATTAGTTCTTCATCTGTTGGAACTACATATACTTTAATTTTAGAGTTATCAGAAGAAATTAATCTTTCTTCACCTTTTACATCATTTCTTTCATCATCTATCTCTACACCCAAGAATTTTAAATTTTCGCAAATTCCTTTTCTAATATTCTTTTGGTTTTCTCCGATTCCTGCAGTAAATAGCATAACATCAAATCCATTCATTGCAACAGCACATTTAGCTATTTGTGCAGCAATTAAATAATTGTGTATTTTTATTGCAAGTGCGGCTTGTTCATTTCCTTCTGCTGCTGCAGCTTCCATATCTCTACAGTCTTGTGTAACTCCTGATAATGCTAAAATACCAGATTCTTTATTTAATATACGTTCCATTTCATCTGGTGTTAAGCCTTCTTTTTTCATTATAAATGTAACTACAGATGGGTCAATATCACCAGAACGTGTACCCATTGGGATGCCAGCAAGTGGTGTAAGTCCCATACTTGTTTCTACAGATTTACCACCTTGAACTGCACATATACTTCCACCTTGACCTAAATGGCAAGATATTATTCTTAAATCTTCTATTGGTTTTCCTTCTAATTCAGCTACACGATTAGCTACATATTGATGAGATGTACCATGGAAACCATATTTTCTAACTCCATATTCATTATAATATTTATATGGAATTGGATAAATATAATGTTCTTTTGGCATTGTTTGATGAAATGCTGTATCAAATACAGCAACCATTGGCTTATTAGGAATTAATTTTTGTGCAGCTTTAATTCCCATTACTGCTGCTGGATTATGAAGTGGTGCTAAACTTGCGCATTCTTCTATAGTACTTATAACTTCTTCGTTTATAATTACAGGTTTATTAAACTTTTCACCACCATGAACAACTCTATGCCCTGTAGCATTTATTTCTTCTAGTGAATCAATTACTTTGTATTCTGGATTTAATAATTGTTCTAGTGAAAATTCTAATGCTTCTTCATGATTTTGTACTGGTTTTTCTAATTTATATTTTTCTCCATTTACTTTATGTGTTAAAAATGAGTTTGGTTGACCTATTCTTTCAAAAGTTCCTTTTGCCATTACTTTTTCTGAAGCCATATCTATTAATTGATATTTTAATGATGAGCTTCCACAATTAATTACTAAAATTTTCATAAAAAACCTCCAATAAATTTATTTATCTTGTTCTTGTGCTTGTACAGCAGTAATTGCTACAACTCCTTCTATGTCTTTACTGCTACAACCTCTTGATAAATCATTAACTGGTTTTGCAATACCTTGACATAGTGGACCATATGCTTCTGCTTTTGCAAGCCTTTGAACTAGTTTATAACCTATATTTCCAGCATTTAAGTCTGGGAAAATTAAAATATTTGCTTCACCTTTTAAAGGACTTCCTTTAGCTTTATATTCTGCAACCTCTGGAATTATTGCAGCATCTAATTGTAATTCTCCATCTACTAATAAATCTGGAGCTTTTTCTTTTACTAAATTTGTTGCTTTTATTACTTTTTCTGTTAATTCAGATTTTGCACTACCATGTGAAGAATATGAAAGCATTGCTATTTTTGGTGTTTTACCTGTTAATAGTTCAAAGCTTTTACTAGATGATATTGCAATTTCGGATAATGCATCACTATCTGGATTTTCGTTTAACCCACTATCTGAGAATAAGAAAACTCCATTTTCTCCATATGTACAATTAGGCACAATCATCATAAAAAAAGCAGATACTAATTTAGTGCCAGGTGCTGTTTTTAATATTTGAAGTGCTGGTCTTAAAGTATCTGATGTAGAATGAACAGCTCCAGAAACTAATCCATCTGCATAACCTTGTTTAACCATCATCATTCCAAAATATATATTGTCTAACATAAATTCTTTTGCTTTTTCTATTGTCATTCCTTTATGTTTTCTTAATTCGTAAAATTGTTCTACAAATTCATTATAGTTTTCAGAATTATTAGGATCTACAATTTCTGCTTCTTCTATGTTATCTAGACTAAGTTCTTTTGCTCTTTCTAATATTTTACTTCTATTTCCTATTAATATTATTTCTGCAAATTTCTGTTTTAATACTTCTGATGTAGCTTTTAATGTTCTATCATCGTCTGATTCTGGAAGTACTATCTTTTTTATATCTTTTTTTGCTCTATCTTTTATTTCATCTATAAAAGCCATTTTAATCCTCCTTTTAGTTTTATGGGCTAAAATTTCTGCCTCTTCAATTATATATTAGTATTTTTTTATTGGCAAGCTTAATTAAATTAATTTATAAACTTTACTTTATCATCATTTGAATCAGAAATTATGCTTATATCACCATCTATAATTTTTAGTGCTTGTAAATTTTTTAACCCTACACCTTGTACATCTTTGGTTCGCTTCATAATTCTTTCTAACTCCTCTTCTCTTCCATCTAAATTATAATGAGGACATACTAGTAAATCAACTAAACCAATTCCTTTTACTCTAGTTAGTTTAAATTCTTTATATTTCTTAGCATCAGATAACCCATATTTACAAATAGCTATTGCCCCAGCACTAAGACCACAAATTACTTTTCCATTATTATAAGCCTCTTCTAATAGTGAAATTATATTATATTGCTTTAAAATCTTCATTAGTTCTAAAGTATTTCCACCACCAATATAAATTATATCTGCATTATTAAATCTTTCTAGAATTAATTCTTGATTGTCTAATTCTTTCTTTAAAATAGTTTTAGATATACATCCTAGATTCCTATAATTTCTTTTTATAACTCTAAAATATGATTCTATATGATTTACATTAGCAAAACCAAGAAAAAGAAAGTTTGGCGATTGTTTGTTTGCTAAAGCAACTATTTCTTTATCTATTTTTTGTGTTTCGTATTCTGTTCCTTTCCTTCCTATCTCTCCACCACCAATTATAACAGCTTTCTTCATATCTACCATCTCCTTATAAAGACTGTTCTGAATCTTCTAGTTTTCTTTTCCTTTCTGTAATAGCTCTTTTTAGTAATTTTACTCCATTCTCTGTTCCTCTAACTCCCAATCTTAATCCTTCTTCTTGTAAGTCTGGAATTTTATCTATATCTACATTTAAAAATCTGTTGTGTTTATTAGAATATAAAAATACAGTTGGTTCTTGCTCTCTTATAAATATACAACTTGTATATTCTTCTTGACTCGTTTTGCAAGGAAAGATATAAAGCTTTTTCCAAATTTCATTTTCTGCCAAACTGGTTAGCATTTTATAATAAAATGAGTATTGTTGCATATAGCCCATATCTGCTGAAATTTTAATTATATCTTCATCATTTATGAAACTTGTAACTCTTTCTGCTAATGGTAAATCAGATAAGTTAGAAATAACTGAATTTATAACTTCATCAGTATATTCTCCAGTTTCGCTTGTATATCCGATATTCCTATCTACTCTTTCAAGTTCTTCTGTGGGAACCTCAGTTAATAAAACATATTCATCATCAGTTGTACCAAAATGTCTTGTTCTCCTTCTAGTTTGTATGAATTCTAAATCAGCTTGTAAGTCAAGCTTTATCCTATCACCATTTTTTAGTGTAAGAATATTAAACACATGTTCTAATTCTTTTGGTTCATGTGTAACTGTACAACTATATCCTAATTTCTTAAAAATATATTCGCATTGTCTAGCTAACGAATAACATATAATTTCTCTGTCATCAAGTCGATCTTCAACTCCAGTTCGCTTTTTAGCTAATCTATATATTTGCTTTTGAGTCGCTGTATTTCCGAAATAGTATCTTACATCAAAAGTCTTGTTTTTTCCGATTTCTATATAAATCTTTCTAATAAAGCTTAATTCATCTAATTCTTGATATTCAGGATTAGTTTGAATTTCGCGTAATAATTCTTTTACTTTCAATATTTTAACCTTCTATCATTTTTAATATTTCTTCTTTTAATTCATTTACAATATTTTCTTGGGGAATTTTTCTAATTATTTTTCCTTTTTTAAATAGTAAACCTTCTTTTATTCCACCAGCAATACCTATATCTGCATTACTAGCTTCTCCTGGTCCATTTACTGCACATCCCATGACAGCAACAGTTATATCACTATTTATAGTTTGTAAAAATTCTTCTACTTCTTTTGCCATTGGTATTAAATCTATTTGTGTTCTTCCACAAGTAGGGCAAGAAACTAATGTTGGTACATTACTGTATAAATTACAATCTTTTAAAATTTCTTTTACAACCTTAATTTCTTCTATAGGATCATCTGATAAAGATACTCTTATAGTATCACCTATTCCCTCTCTTAATAAAATTCCAAGTCCAATACTTGATTTTATAGTACCACTAAATGCTGTTCCAGCTTCTGTTATTCCTAAATGTAATGGATATTTAAAAGTTTTAGCAGCCTCTTCATAGCTTTCTATACATAAATCTAAATTAGACGCTTTTAAAGATATTGCTATATCATAAAAATCTAAGTCTTCTAATATTTGTACATGTCTTTTTGCACTTTCTACCATCGCTTTGGCTGTAGGCTTACCACCATACTTTGCTAACAAATCTTTTTCCAAGGATCCAGCATTAACTCCTATTCTTATAGGAACATTGTATTCTTTGCATTTGTCTACAACTGCTTTTACTTTCTCTTTGCCACCAATATTACCTGGATTAATTCTAACTTTATCTACTCCAGCTTCTATAGCACATATTGCGATTTTATAGTCAAAGTGAATGTCTGCTACTATTGGTATATGTATTTGTTCTTTTATATCTTTTATTGCTTTTGCATCTTCCATATCTAAACATGCAACACGTATTATTTCGCAACCAGCTTTTTCTAATTCTAATATTTGTTTAACTGTTGAAGCTACATCTTTTGTTTTTGTATTTGTCATAGATTGAATAATTACTTTATTTTGGCCACCAATTTGCACATTACCAACTTTTATAGGTCTAGTTTCAGTTCTTTTATACATAACATCCTCCATTATTTTTTTGTTAATTTAGCTATTAAAGCTTTTATCTTTATTCCTTTTTCTGAGAACATTTTTTCATGTTCTGTTTGGATGTCTTCCCAATCGGTCTCAGAATGTAAATCATAAGTTAATTTTATAATATCAAAATTAGCTTCTTTAAAATAATTTATACTTGATTCAAATAAATCATCATCATCTGTTTTAAAATGTATTTCTCCACAAGGTATTAAGAACTCTTTATATTTTTCGAGTTGCCTTGTATGTGTTAATCTTTTCTTTCTGTGTTTTCCTCTTGGCCAAGGATTGCAAAAATTAATATATATTCTTTCTATATTATCATTATTATTCATCATTAAAAGAATTCTTTCTATATCAAATCTTGTAAGAATAACATTATCTGGTTCTTTATTGTTTTCTTTAAATTCTTGTTCTACATTTCTTTTAGCTAAACCTAACATTGCATCTACTAAATCTATTGCAATATAATTTACATTTGGATTTTGCAGAGCTATTTGAGATATAAAATTACCTTTACCACACCCAAGTTCTAAATGTATAGGATTATTTGTATTTTTAAAAGCTGTTTTCCATTTTCCTTTATAATCTTCTGGATTATCTATATAAAATTTGCAAGCTTCTAATTCTGGTCTTGCCCATGGCTTAAATCTAATTCTCATTTCATTCCTCCAATTGGGATTTAGGACCAATCCGGATCTGCGGACATTCCTTTTTTCCTGTAAATCCAGGATTTTGGGACGGTCTTTTTTTCCCTGTTATTTTGCATATCTATTATATCTAATTAAGCATAAAAAAACAACCAAAACTTAAGTTCTAGTTGTTATTGTATAGGGGTAATCTCGTATTTCATATCCTCTATTATATCTTTCATTACAATAGGTGTAACATAGTTTTCTTTTAACTTATCTATAATTGAAATTACTTCAGTTTCATTTTCTGATATGTCATCTATGTTTCCTACTTCTCTTGTCATTTTTGAATCCTCATTATATTGAATTTTTACTATTTCAATTCCATAGCTTTTATTCTCATAGGTTAAATAATACAGCAAACTCACTGGATGTTCTACTCCTAATTCAATCATTAACTTTGGATCAAAAAATATCCCTCCACAAAATCTTTTACTCATTTGTTTATTACCCCTTCCTTTCTTTTCTTAAGTTAAAATTGTGTAAAAATTTTAGCTTGTATATTCTACTGTATACCTATAGCCTTATAAAATCAAGCATTTTCGTTCGTCATTTTTCTCGCTTTTTGACTTTTTTCGACAAAACAAAAACCCATAGATTAATTTATTTTAAAGCAATTAATCTATGGGTTTTATTATTTATACTGCTTCTGCATAATATTTAATTATTTTATTATTAATTTCGCTATCTGATGCGTTTAAAATCTTGTTATAATTTTTTGCTTTTTTATATATTTTTATGATTTTGTTAATTCCATATATATTAATTAATGATAATGTAATAAAATATGAATCACTAAAAGATTTAATATCATTAATATTTAATTTTTGATACGAATAAGTTGTTTTTGCGTCATTTAATCCGAAAAGATATGTTGTAATATCTAACCAATTAGGAATTTCGTCAAAATTATCAGCAAGAATCATATCTGCAACAGATTTTTGTGCAATTTTCATAATATCGCTATATGAATGTACATTTCCTGGGTTTAAAGGCGTTACTAATTTTAAAGTTCCATCTTCACATTCTAATGCAACTTCCCATTCTTCTCTTTTTTTACCAAGCACTTCTTTATGTAATTCTTCTACACTATTATATAACTGTATTATAATTTTTCTGTCATAATTTTTTAACTTAAATAAACTTGTGATAGTCTCATACGCAATTAGTACTTGGTTCATAAGTTCGAGCACACACGGCTCATTCTCATCACTATATTGAATTTGGATATTACCATCATCAAATTGCTTCATTTATATAAATCACTCCTTAATTTCTTAATACATTTATTATATATTATTTTAGCTTGTGTGTCTACTTTTAATTATTCATATTGTTGATTTAACGATACAAGCAGTTCTTTTATGTTTTATTGTGTAGGGAAAAAAGGAACGTCCCCAAATCCCTATATTTCTATATAATTATATTCACATGCACGTAGTAATCTATTATTTAATGCCAAGCCCAATCCATCTTTTTGCATACCTTCTATAATTACAATATCTACATTGTAATTATCTACTTGCCTTAATATAGAAAATATATTATGTGCCATTTCATCTAATGAGTTACCCATCTTTATTTTATTTTTAGTATTATATTTATCAAAATTTTTATCTCTACATACTACTAATGCATTTTTTTCATTTATAAGTTCATTTATTTTATTTACCATGGATTCTTCATTTTTACTATATACCATCATACATTTAGTATTTGGTGCATAATGTCTATATTTCATGCCTGGTGATAGTACTTTTTCTTTTCCATCATATTTTCCAAGGATATTCTTATCAATTTCTACTTCTATCCCTAATTTTTCTATATTTTCTTTTGTTATTTTGCCAGGTCTTAATATTCTTACCTTATTATCTATAACTCTAACTACAGTTGATTCCAAGCCTATATCTACCATTCCATCATCTATAATAGTTGAGACTTTTCCATCAAATTCTTTTAATATATCTTCTATTTTAGTTCCACTTGGTCTGCCAGATACATTCGCACTTGGTGCAGCAATTGGTACACCCGCATATTCTATTAATTTGCTTGCAATTTTATTTGATGGCATTCTTATCCCAACAGTATCTAGTCCTGCTGTAACAGATTTTGGAATTATGTTTTTAGCTTTTAATATTAATGTAAAAGGACCTGGGCAAAAGGTATTAATTAATATTTTTTCTACTTCATTTGGTTCTTCTACAAGTTGTTTAATCATGTCTACATTATTTACATGCACTATTAAAGGGTTATCCCCTGCCCTACCTTTTGCTTTAAAAATATTTTTACAAGCTGCATCATTTAATGCATTTGCACCTATTCCATATACGGTTTCTGTTGGGAATATTACTAATTCCCCATTTAGTATATCTTGTGCAACTTCTTTTATTTTTTCTTCATTATACTCTTCTTTTAAATTTATGTATTTTGTTTTCAATTTTACACCTTCTATTTATTTTTCCATAATATTATAGTCTCTTTTTGCTTAAAAATCAAGAATTGATAAAGAACCTAAGCATAACATACTACTTAGGTTCTTTATCAATTACACAAATAAATCTGATAAATATTTTTTTGTTTTTTGTTGCTTTAATTGCTTCCTTTTGGGATTATCGCTTGGTACATCAAAGCTTATTGTTGGAAATGTATCGTCAAATAAATAACTTAATTGCCTCCTGATATCTGTTATAGGAGTAAATCCCATTTTAAAATTTAGGTCTTCTTTCTCCATTTCTTTAATTAGAGAGAACACTTTCTTTCTGAGATTTTCTAACGCACCGTCATCTTTTGCTATTGTAATATTATTAAATTCTTTTCTTAATATTTCAATTGGTACTTGTATTGCAATCGCATAACATTTTTGCAGATACTCCCGATGATTAGATACTTCTGTCCATTCCTTATACTCTCCTGTCATTGGATTGTACATACTATAATAAGCTTCTTTGTCTAGGTCGATTCCTTTTTGTTGTGCCTCATTATAATAATAAGTTATATCCTTTATCATTTTTATTCCTCCATTTTCTTACATATTTATGTATATTTGGATTCTAAACAGATTTATTGCTAAAATAAATTATATCATATTTTTCTATAAAATAATAGTTAGTTTTTTCTAAGACTCAAGGGATAGATAATTATATAGCTTCTCACATAAATGTTATATTAGAAAAACGCATACAGCTTTGTGAGTGTACGCGTTTTCTTAGTTTGGATTCTTTTTTGCTTTTCTACATTTAACCGTAGTGTAATATTTTAATACTATACATTCTTAATATTCCTCTTCTTAAATGAAACTATAGAAGCTACTAACATTATTACAAAATATATTGCACAAATAGTTATAGAAAATTCAATACTAATTCCACTAAACATTGGTGTTCCACCAAATAAATATTGGCTTAAATCCCAGTTTGGTGTTACAAAATATTTTACCCAGTCCCATTTATAAGATATAGCAATCATATTAATCACATCACTACCCATGTATCCAAGTATAGGTAATGCAACTGCAAGTGGTGAATTTAAGAAAAGTGTACTTAATGCAAAAGCTAATGTTCCAATTAAAATAAATATTGGTAATTTACATATAAATATTAAACCAAGATATGCAAAAATGTTTAATGTTACAATACTATTAGTTGTAAAATCAAACTGTACAACATTCATCATATAAGTTCCAAAGCCATATACAATTCCACCAATAATAAATTGTAATAATAAAATTGTGGCTGTGGTAATAAGCATTGTTATAAATACAGCAATTAATTTTGAAATAAGTATTTTAGTTCTACTATATGGTCTAACTAATAGTAATTTTACAGTACCTTTATTAAACTCTTCACTAATTGAAACTCCAGCAACTATAACAACAACCATAACTATAATTGCGATATATGTGCCTATTGAATTTTGAAAAGTATAATTTGCTGTAACAGTATTTTGATATTCTGTATCATTATACAAATCATATTTATATAAATTAGCATTTTCTAAATATCCATTTATTTCTGACTTTTCATCATCTGTTAGATTTTTTCCTTGTGATGATTGAATATAATTACCCATGTGCATTCTATAATTTTGTATAGCTATACTTTTATAGTTATCACTACCATAATTAATGTTCTTATCTAATCTTAAATTAACTACTTCTTTTTGTAATTCTAAACTCTTTAATTGAGTTTTTAAATCATCATTTTCACTATCTTGTGCTATTAATGTATTTAATTCTTCTATTTGTGTATTTAAACTATCTAATTCCTTAGTTGCAAAATACTTCCAATCATTATTTTTTAAAGCTGTAAGCATTCCATCATATTTAGCTTTAGAACAAGTAAGTGCTTCATTATTTTTATCTATATATTCATAATTATTCATTTCCTCTATTATAGGAGAAATAACTGTTCCAATTACTTCTGCTTGCCAGCTAGTTTCTTTATAATCTTTTGCAAGAGTTGCTAGATCTTTTTGTGATTTAGTTTCTACATATTTATTTATATCTGAAGGTTTATTAGGGTCTAACTCAGCTAATTCTTCATCTAAATATTGTATATAACTTTCTGAATATGCAGAATATGAATTTGACATGTTTTGACTTATTTTATTTAAAACGTTAAAGCCTATTATTATAACCAAAATAATTACTCCAATAACAATCATACTTTTCTTAGAAAAAATCTTTATTAACTCATTTTTTATCAACTTACTCAATTACATTACCCCCTGTTTTCTTTAAGAATGCATCTTCCAAGCTTAAATTTTCTTCCGAAACATTATATATTTTTACATTTCGTAAAACTAATTCTTTAATTAGAAGAGGAACTTTTTCTTTCTCTATATAAACTCTAACTTCTGTTTCTGTTAAAATATCCATCTTATAATCTATAATAGAGCTTATTACACTAGAATCTTCTACTTCTAATATATAACAATTGTTTTTAATATCTTTTTTGAAAGTATCTATATCATTTGTTTCTACTATTTCACCATTCTTAATAATTGATATCTTATTACAGAATGTATCTAACTCTGCTAAATTATGGCTAGATATTAAAATTGCCATATTTTCTTGTTCAGCTAATTTTTTAAGCAATACCTTTACTTCTTTTATTCCTTCAGGATCCAAACCATTTGTTGGTTCATCCAATATTAATAATTTAGGTCGATGTAATAATGCTTGAGCAATTCCTAATCTTTGTCTCATTCCTAATGAGTACTTAGAAACCTTATCTTTTATCCTGTTTTCTAGTCCAACTAGTTTTACAATTTCATCAATTCTTTTTTTGTCAACATTTTTATATAAGTTGGATACTAATTTTAAATTTTCATAACCAGACATGTACATATATAAATCAGGACTCTCTACTATTGTTCCTACATTTTCTATTGCTTTTTTAAAGTTTTCCTCTATATCATATCCATTAATATATACCTTTCCAGAAGTTATATTTTGAAGTCCTAGTATAAGTTTTATAGTAGTTGTTTTACCTGCGCCATTCGGACCTATAAATCCTAAAATATCTCCTTCCAATAATTGTAATGATACACCTTTTAAAATTTCTTTTTGACCGAAAATTCTTTTTTAAATTTTCACATCTTAATACAATCTTTTTCAAGTCTTTCCCCTCCCTATTGTTTTTACTGTTCATATATTAGCACATAAATATTAAGGAAAAAGTATACAATTTATTAAGATTTTATTTAGGAGGATTATTTTGAAAATTAAAGTTATACATTTATCTAAAATATTACTTTTTTTAACCTTATTAGTCACACTTCTTACTGTTGGTATTTCTATAGTTATTGCAACTTCTGAGGATTATATAGAAGTCCCAATAATTATGTATCATAGTATTTTAAAAGATTCTTCAAGGTCTAATAAATATACTGTTACTCCTGCTGTTCTAGAAGAGGATTTAAAATATATTAAGGATAAAGGCTATACTACAGTTACAATAGCAGATTTAATATCTTATGTATATGATGATAAGCCTTTACCAGAAAAGCCAATAGTATTAACCTTTGATGATGGACATTACAATAATTATGGCTATTTATTTCCACTTCTTGAAAAGTATGATATGAAAGCTGTTATATCGATTGTAGGTTCATATACAGATAAATTTACTAAAACAGATGAAGCAAATCTAAATTATTCATATTTAAGATGGAAAGATATTAAAGAATTAATGGATACTGGACGTATAGAATTTCAAAACCATACATATAGCTTACATAGTAATACTGGAAAAAGAATTGGTACAAAGAAAATAAAAGGTGAAACAGATGAACATTATAAAAGTATTTTAAAAGATGATATTTTAAAACTTCAACAAGAATTCAAAGAAAATACTAATTATATTCCACAGTGTTTTACATACCCATTTGGAGGAATTAGTAATGCATCATTAGACATAATAAAAGAATTAGGTTTTAAAGCAAGTTTATCTTGTGAACAAGGTATTAATAAACTAACTAAAAATCCTAATTCCTTATATTTATTAAAAAGATATAATAGACCAAGTTATATTAGCACATATAACTTTTTCCAAAAGATTAATTAACTTTTATAATTTCATATTGTCTAGTACCTAGTCCAATTTTCTCGGCATGTTCTAGACAAGATTTCCATTCACTCTGTGGTGTTGTGTTTTTAAAGTGGTCATGATGATCTTCAAAATCTTTTGAATGCATGTTTTCATCTAATTTGCTTCCAGGTATAGGTTGCTGAGCATTACATGCATCTGCACATGCTTGGTCTAATGCTACTGGGTCAAAGCTTGCAAACATTCCTATATCTGGCAATATTGGAACATCATTTTCTGCATGACAATCACAATATGGTGAAATATCTAGAACTAAATTAATATGAAAGTTTGGTCTTCCAGCTAATACTGCTTTAGAATATTCTGCCATTTTCTTATTTAATAATTCATTTGCATGAGAATTATTATTATATATTGCATCAAAATTACAAGCACCTAAACATCTACCACAACCAACACATTTGTTATGATCTATATGTGCTTTTCCATTTTCATCAAATGAAATTGCACCATGTGCACAGTTTTTAGCACATAAATGGCATTTTTTACAATTTTCTAAATCTACAGATGGTTTACCAGAACGATGTTGTTCCATCTTTCCAGCTCTACTGCCACATCCCATTCCAATATTTTTTAAAGCTCCACCAAAACCTGCTGCCTCATGTCCTTTAAAATGATTTAAAGAAATAAATATGTCTGCATCCATTATAGCTCTTCCAATTTTGGCAGTTTTTACATACTCTCCGCCTTCTACTGGTACTTCTACATCATCGGTTCCTTTTAATCCATCACCTATAATTACATGGCATCCTGTAGAAAATGGACTAAATCCATTTTCATATGCAGCTTCAAGGTGATCTAAAGCATTTTTTCTTTGTCCAACATATAAAGTATTACAATCAGTTAAAAATGGTTTACCTCCTAATTTTTTTACAACATCAACTACAGTTTTTGCATAATTGGGTCTTAGATATGCCAAGTTACCTGGTTCTCCAAAATGAATTTTTATTGCAACAAATTTATTTTCAAAATCGATATTTTCAATTCCTGCTTTCTTCATTAATTTCTCTAATTTCTTTTGTAAATTTGTTCCTGGTAATGATCTAAAATCTGTAAAATATACTTTTGCTTTTTCTTCCATCTTTATTCCTCCTAAATATTTTTAAATATATTTCCTAAACTATCTTTAATAACTAAATTTGCCACATTATCAAAAGGAGTAGCAGCTTTATTTATTAAAATCAAGTTGTTTCCATTATAATATCTAATAAGTCCACTTGCTGGGTATACTGTTAATGATGTTCCTCCAACGATTAATATATCACAATTAGAAATTTGATATATAGCCTCTTCTAATATAGCTTCATTTAACCCCTCTTCATATAAAACAACATCAGGTTTAATAATTCCTCCACATGTACATTTTGGAACACCTACTGAATTAAACACATATTGTGCATCATAAAACTTGCCACATTTCATACAATAATTTCTATGTACACTTCCATGAAGCTCTAGAACATTTTTTGAGCCTGCTTTTTGATGTAGTCCATCAATATTCTGAGTTACTATAGCTTTTAATATTCCTTTTTGTTCTAATTCTGCAAGCTTTATATGTGTAATATTTGGTTTATATTTTAACGAATTCATTTTAGCCTTATAAAATTCATAAAATTCTGCTGTATGATTAATAAAAAAAGTATGGCTTAATATTTCTTCTGGAGGATATTTATATTGCTGATTATATAGTCCATCTTTACTTCTGAAATCAGGAATTCCACTTTCTGTAGAAACTCCTGCCCCACCAAAGAAAACCACACTTTTACTTTTGTTTATAATTTCTTTTAAATTACTCATTAATTTCACCTTATAATTTAATTATCAAAAGATAATAGTTTCTTAATCAATGCTATTAGTCTATTTTTATATATTATAGCTAGTGCATTTTTGCTATTCTTTTTCTTAAGCTGTTTTTCTTTCTTGTTTAAGCATTCTATTATTTTCTGATAACTTTCTTCATAAAATTTATCTTCTTCTACTACACCCCTATAATTCTTTAAACCTTCTAATTTTTGTTTTGTATCTAGTATTGCCTCTTCATCAGCTATATGAATTGGTATATAGTAGAAATAGAATTTCATAATATAATTTTGAATACTAAAATACATTTCTTTTATTTCTTGCTCTACTTTATACAAATCGTCTGTTGTTTTGTAATCTAGTATTAGATAATATAATTTTTTGAAATCACCTGTAAGTCTATCTATATTTCCATTTGAGATTTTATTTATTAATACATAATAGTCGTCATTATTATTTATAACAGTTTCTACAAACTCTTTTCTGCCAACTAAAAAATCTATTTGCATAATTAGATTAACTAATAGCGCATAATCTCCTTCTATTAAAGAAGATAAAAAGATTCCATGTACATTCATTCGTTCTTTTAATTCTTGAGTTAATAATTTTGCTGCAAAATTATTTAAAGATTCATGAAAACAAGTTTGTTCCCTGCCTTCTTGTAAAAAATGCAAATATTCCATAACTAAAACTTCATTAATAGAATTTGTATGAATTTTATTTGAAAAATATATAACTCCATTAGAATAATAGTGAGACATATTTTCATCTTCAAATTTTGCAATTTTTATTTGACATTGTTCCAATTTTTTTAATAATTCATCATATTGCCCTTTTAATTCTGTAAATACATTTGTAATTCTTATTGCAATTTCATTTGCTATTTTATTTACTTTGTATTGTGGTATTTCTTCTATTATTTCTTTTATCTTTTGCTCTTCCATATTTTTACCCCTATTATTTATTCATTTTCTTTTGTTATAAACTAATTCTTATTTATTAGTAATTTTATTATATAGTTTTCTTGTTTCCCTATTATATATAATCCTTCTCGTTTTTTTATAAACCAAGATGTTAAATCATTATATTTTTCGCCATCAATTATTAGTCCATTAAAATCTGATGGATTTCTTACTCTATATTTTTCATTTTGTAAATCTATGACTACAGTCTTTATTATACCTTCTTTTTCTAATTTTTCTAGTTCTTCCATTCTAGCTTTGCTGTTTTTAGCAATCTTGCTATATTGCCATGTTTTTAAAATATATACGACAGCTCTTAAACTTATAAGAGTAATAGTTGCAAGTATTGCACTTAATATAATTATAGTATCATCACTCATAATATTTACTTCCTTATTTTTATATTTACTCGAATTATATCACAATAGAAATAAAAAAAACAGATTTATTAAAAAAATCTGTTTTTTACAAACTGTATTTAAATATTGCATGCAGATGTGAGATTTACTTATTTTTTTGCTATAGTTAATTTATTTTTTAAATCATTTTCAATATTCACTAATTCGTCCTCAACTTCTTTTCTCTTTGTTCTGCCTTCTTCACTTATTTTTATTGTTTCTTCAATAGTTGCAATTAAATCATCATTAACTTTCTTAAGAGTTTCTATTTCAACAATGCCTTTTTCATTCTCTTTTGCAATTTCTATAGTATTAGTTTTTAACATTTCAGAATTTTTCTTTAATAACTCATTAGTTGTTTCTGTTACTTGCTTTTGTAAATCCAAAGCACCTTTTTGTTTTACAATACCTAACGCAAGAGCGATTTGGCTTTTCCATAGTGGAATCGTATTTAAAATTGATGATTGTATTTTATCTACTAAAGCTTTATTTCCAGATTGTAAAAATCTTATTTGTGGGGCAGTTTGTATTGCAACAGCTCTAGTTAGTTTTAAATCATGTACTTTTTTCTCAAATCTATCAATAAAGTCATTCATATCTGCAACTTTTTGTGCATCTAATGGATCATTTGTTTCTTTTGCCTTTGCTTCTAATTCTACTAAATCTTTTGTTTTTAATTCTTCTATTTTTTTGTTACCAGCTATAATGTATAAATCTAAATTATGAATACATTCTGTGTTCTTCTCAAATAGATTGTCAAACATAACAATATCTTTTAGTAATACCATTCTTTCTTTGTCAAGTTTCTCGGTTATTTCATCTATTTGATTTTCCATTTTTTGATATTTAGCTAAGAATTTTTTTGTTTTATCAACTAATTTACCTATAATAGGAATATTTTCTAATGGATCTTCTTTTATTAAACCATTAACATCTGTATCTTTAACTTTTACCATTAAATCTGATAATATATCTCCTACATAACCAGAATCTTTAGCTCTAACATCTTCTATCATTTTGTCAGAAAAACTAGCAATATCTGATTGAGCCCCAACGCCATATTGTATAACACCATTGGAATCTCCTGTTTTTACATTGCTCATAATTAAAGCTACTTGTTTTTTATCTTCTTCTGATAATTTGTCATAATCATATATTTTTTCCTCTGATAAGCTATTTTTTTGTTCTACTAATTCATTTTTATTAATTTCTTCCATTAATATATCCTCCTATTTTAATTTACTTTATACCGTCCATTATTTTTTGCATTGTATCTGGATTTGGCATCTGAATTACCGCATTTATATTTTCAGGAATTCCATAAAATCCTTCTACATTTGTATTTATTGTTCCATTTACACCTGTTCTAAAACCATGTTTGGTCCAAGCAATCTCTTGAATCTCTGGATCTTGCATTGCTTCAATAAGTCTTGCTCCTTTTTCATTTAATGCAATTAGTGGATGTGAACTCCAAACTGTTGGCTCTGGATATAAAACTGCCACTTGGTCTTTTACTGCATTCCAAGCATTAGGATTTTCTATAGCAAATTCTATCATTTGATTTTCGTAACCTGCAAGCATTGGTTTAGCACCCATACCAGTTTTTAAATATTGTTCAAATAAATCACTAGAAGAATGTTCCATATATCCGATTTTACCAAAGAAATCTTTTAATTTAGGTAATATATTATCTACAGTTGTAGAGTCAACAACTGTTTGATTATTCATAATATTGGCAACCAGCCCTGCAAACATATTTCCAGAATTAGATTTGTTTGGATCGGTAGATTGTATTGTAATATCCCCATATAAATCGTTTATACCTATATCACTCCATTTTTTTCTTTCAGTAACTAAATTAATTAATTTAGTAGTATCTGCTATATAGTAAGAATTATCTTTTTCCTCAACTATACCATTTTGAATTAACGATTCTGCTATTGGTTTCCAAGTATAGATTACAATAGGTGAATTAAATACAATTTCACTTTTATATAATTTATCACTTTTAGTCTGATTAAATAGTTCTAATGCTGTTTGGCTTGAAGGGAATAAATAATCTTTATCGCTTGAATCTTGTTCTATCATTTCTATTGAACCTGCTTTTGTATATTCAACTGTTATTCCATACTTGTCCTTTAATATTTTTTGAACTTCTTCATCTTCCATTAACCCTGTTTTTTCTCCACCTAGATATCCAGTTACAGTAATCTCATCAAGTTTATTTGCATTAATAATTTGAACTGCTATTATTGTTATAATTACAACTAATAAAATTATTCCACCAATAATTTTTGATTTCATTATTTCACCTCCATTTAAAAGTCTTTCATATTTATACTATTATTTAACAAATCGATTTCTGTATCCAAATCTAAAGCATCATTTTGAAGCATTTTAGAAAATTGTTCTTCTAAAGACTTTTCTATTAAAGTTAATGATTTTTCAGTTTTATCCATAACTTCTTCAATTTCTTTTGTATGAACATTTTGAGTAGAAATATCATTATATGAATTTATAATTTTTAAAATTGCTTCTAAATAATATGTAAAAAATTTTTTATTCTGTCCAATTTTATTTGGATGCTTTTCTAAGTATTTTAATATTTTAGCTATTTGATTCACAATTAATGTGCATTTGGCCTTTATTTCTGGCTTAGTCAATTGATTTCTCAGCTTTGAAATTTTTTCATAATTTTCGTAGCCATTATCTAATAAATCCATATATTCTTTTTGCTTATTAGAATCCTTTATTCCAAGTAATACCAATTTATTATTAGGAGCAAATAATAATGAGCTCCCAATATAAATTAATAATGCTAATACCCCAGAAATAATAATCTCCATTTTTAGTACTGCAAATAGAACTATAAATATTATTATTCCAAGTAATGTATTTAAAATATCAAATCTAATGATGTTTTTCCTATATATTAACATATTTTAGCCTTCCTTTTTTATAATTAATTATATCCTTTAGCTTCTTTAAATGCTTTTTCTAAATTTTCTTTTCCATCAAATACTCTAGCAGTAGAAAATTCTGCTAAATCTTGTAATTCATAATCGTCAGAATTACCAAATGTAATTGAGAATATTGGAATATCTAATCCAGTTGAATTCCATTTATCTATAACACTTTCTATTGATCCGCCATTTGACCTACCATCTGACATTAATATAATTGAAGTTGTATAATCTTCTACATTATATTTTGATATTTCATCCATTGCAGTTATAAGTGGCGCATATATATTAGTACCGCCTTGTGGCTCCATATTTTCTATTTCATTCTGTAGATTTTCTAATGTTTTTGGGTTATTTCCTTCCGCTTTCCATACATCTAATATTGTATTATCAAATGGAATTACTATTGTTACATCCTTAGGACTTGCTTGTAACATGTAATTAGATGCTTTTTGTTGGTCTAATAACATACTCATCGCACTTCTTAAGCTTTCTACTCCATCACCTGACATACTTCCTGAATAATCTAAGCAATATACTGTAAGTGATGGTTTTCTAAGTTCTGTTTGGTACATATTTAACGCTTTTTGTATTACATCTGCAGATGGCATTTTCATTACATTCAATACTTTTTGTGTATCTATTCCCCAATCCGGATTAAATACATCTTGATTATTGTTTTCAAAATTTATTGCATACGAAGTTCTTCTTCCCAAATTTAATAATTCTGGTTTTATTTCGTCAGAAGTTAAATATTCTTGAAGTTTTAAAAATGCTTCTTCTTTTTTTGCATCTCCATTATCTATATATCCAAGAGGTGAATCTGCAATACCTAATCCATCTTTAGGATATATAACATATAATGGTTCTTTTCCCTGTGATACAAGCTCTTTATTTGTATCAATAATTACTGATTCATAATTTACCATTGCATCATAATCACTTTGTAAGAATAAATCTTTTAACCAATCAGAACTTCCAGATGAACGATTTACACCTGAAAGAATAGTTGTTAAATCATTTTTAAGATTTTCATTGTCTAAACTTTCTGAAGTAATTACTTCTGGATTATCTAAAAGTGCATATATAAAACCTAGATATGCAGTAGCTCCAGAATTTGATTGAGTTGCAGATGTCATCATAAAGCTTAATTCTTTGGTTTGAATTTTTTGTAAGATATCTTTTGTTGTAACATCTGTTCCAACAAAACCTAAATTTTCTGCAACACTTTTCTTTATTCCAAATACTACCGGTGTTGTAGTTATAGATTGTTGATGCTTCACTTTTAACCCAGTATCTCCCATGCTTATCCAAATACTATTTGCAGGAAATACAGCATCATATCCTGTCGCTCCATTTTGTAATTCTTGCATAATATCTACTGAGCCTTCATATGTCATATTTATATCTACATTATTTTCTTTTTCAAATTTTTCTAATAGTGGTTCTAATATCCTATTTTCTGAACCTGATAAAATTTCTAATGTATCTTTGGTTTTTAATAGTTTTTTTCCACTTGTCAGAAAAAATACAAGAACTATTATTGCAATAACAAGTATGGTAGCTATTGCACTGATTCGAGCTTTCTTACTTTTTTCCATATACAATCCTCCTTAAAATTTAGTATACCCTTTTATATAATATAGCTTGATTTTTTCTTACATAGCTATTTATTAAGGCATTAAGTACAAACAATACTCCCGATAAGAATATTAGTAATACTGTAGTATTTCTAAAAACAAATATAGTTAACGCAAGTAAGATAATAACAATTACAGCATAAAAGAATTCATACATTACATTTACATTTTCCTTCATCATAGTATATTCGCTTGTCCACGTTATTTTTGGCGCGTTTAAATCTATCAATACCATTATCTTCTCTTCTAACAAGCATAATTCTATTAATACAACAAATAATGTTAAAACTAAAATAAAATTAAATTCTGGCATAAAAAGACCATAAAATGCTGTAATTATTATCGCTATTATTCCATTGGCTATTAGTCCTGGATATAATTTATATCTAAATTGATTATATAGACCAATAGGAATTGTTTTCATTAATTTAGCAGATTTTCCTTCTCTAGAAATTGCTGTAATTGAGGTAAAGTTCATTATGTATAATACTTGTGCAATACATACGCATATTACTACACCAATCGGTTTTAATATGTTTTGCTGTGCATCTGCTAAAAAGTCTAATCCAATACTTCTTGCAAAAGCAATTAATGCAAATACTGGTAATCCTACAAATACTACAGGAAATACTACAGGAAATATTATGCATTGCATACAAAATATGGGTGTTCTAATAATTTGTTTTAGTTCCTTTGACAAGTATGCTATCTTTGAATTTTGTGGCTTAAAATCTTCTGGTTTTAGTTTAACATCTATTATCCTGTCTTTTATTGATCCATTTATAGTTGCACCTATAGCACCTTTTAAGTATACTTTAGAAATCAACCATATCATTACATAGTAACAAATTATACTTTCTGCTGCAAAAATTACAATATTAATTAACCCACTTAATTCTTGATAATATAGTAAACTATTCATTATTGGTTTTAATATTACGAAATAGTCAGAAATCAATTCGATTAAACCATTAACTTGTAACATTCTTTCTGTAAAAATATCTGTAGAAAAACCTTCACCGGTAGAAAATAAACTCGTTATTATTCCTAAAATTACAAATATTATAAATACAGTTATATATTGCACTTGTGTTTTATTTTTTATTACATTTGTAAATCTCATAATTGTTGCTGTAATTAGTGAAGTCAGCACAATTGGTATTATTGGTAACAGTAACAATATTATCGCTGAATAAATATAAAATATATAATTTACGTTCATTATTATTCCATATACAATTATTGGTGAAGCTAATAACATTAGTTCCATTAAATACTCAGAAACAATCATGTTTTTAATCTTCGATCTAACTAATTGTAATGGTTTTATTGGCATTCGTAAAAATATTTTTAGATCCTTAGAAAAGTATAAATTATTTAAACTTTCAAAAACACTTCTAGAAAATAAAAATACTATCATTATAAGTAAAATAATATTTATAAATGCTGGTGCTTGGTCTACTTCTATAAGCTGATTTGTTAATCTATAACTTGCAAATGCCATTAATGATGAAATTGTTCCAAATATAATGACAAAAACAAAAGCTGATAAAATTTTTGCAGTAATATCTTTATTTACATTATCTCTTCTATAAGCATTTTTAAAAATAACTTTCGTTAATTCTTTCATATTTATATACCTATTCTTCTATAATTTTTAAAAATAATTCTTCCAAAGAACTGTTAGATTTCCATTTTTCTCTTAGTTCTTCACAAGTTCCAACAAATTTAATTTTTCCTTTATCTATTACTGCTATTTTGTCACATATTTTTTCTGCTACTTCTAAAACATGTGTAGAAAAGAATACTGTATTACCTTTATCACTATGTTCTCTCATTAATTCTTTTAATTGGAATGAAGCTTTAGGGTCTAATCCAGTCATTGGTTCATCTAAGATCCAATTTTTAGGATTATGCAATAACACTCCTATAATAACTATTTTTTGTTTCATTCCATGTGAGTATCCTTGGATTCTATCCTTTAATGAATTATATATTCCAAAATCATTTGCAAGTTTTGATATTCTCTCATATCTTGTTTTTTGATCAACACCATATACATCACCAATAAAATTTAAATATTCTATACCTGTTAATTTTTCAAATGCATCTGGTGAATCTGGTACAAATCCAAATTCTTTTTTGGCTTTAATAGGTTCTTTTTCTATATTTATTCCATCTATTAGAATTTCGCCTTCATCTATATCCAATATGCCTGTAAGCATTTCCATTGTTGTTGTTTTACCAGCACCATTTGGTCCAATAAATCCGAAAATAATTCCATCTTCTATTTTTAAGTTTATATTTTCTACTACTTTCTTATTTTTCACATAAGCTTTACTTACATTTTTTAGTTCTATCATTTGTTTATTTCTCCATTTTATAAAATCCTATACATTTTTTATACCATAAAAGATACAAATTGTATAGGATTTTTATATAACATAATCAAATTTTCCAAATTACTTTGCCATCTTTAATTGTTTCCAAAATCTTTATATTTCGCAGTTCATCTTTTGCAACCTTTAATGGATTTTTGTCTACAATAATAAAATCTGCATTCTTTCCAGCTTTTAAACTTCCTTTTATTTCTTCTTCGCCATATTGATATGCAGCATTTATCGTAACAGTTTTTATGGCTTCTAATACAGAAATTTTTTCATCTTCTCCTAACACTTTACCATCTCTTGTTGTTCTATTTACAGCACACCAAATTGTTTCGAACATATCTGGTTCTATAACAGGTGTATCTTGATGAAAAGTAAATAATATATTTTTTTTTAGACTTGAACCTGCTGGACTAATATGTTCTGCACGTTTCATTCCTAAGTTTTTTATATGGATATCTCCAAAATAATATATATGGCTTATAAAGAATGAAGGTATTATATTATATTTTTTTACATCAGGTAATTGGTCTAATCCTAAGAGTTGTGCATGTATCATAACTGGTCTTTTTAATCCTGATACCTTTTTAATTGCATTTATATATTGTTCTGCTGCTTTATCACCATTACAATGAGCTAATATTTGCAAATTGCTTTCTTTGCTATTTTCTAATATTTCTTCTACATCTTCATCTTTCATTATTCTATATCCATAATATTCTGGTTCATTTGCATACGCTTCTCTTAACCATGCAGTCTTTGCCTGTGGCGAACCATCTAAAAATATTTTTATACCACCTATTTTAAAATTATTATTATATTTATTAATAAATTTACTATATTCTTTCTTTATTTCGTCCACATTTCTATAATCCATGTATGCAACTACATCAAGAAATATTTCATGCTTATCTGCCAATAACTTGTATATTTTTGCTAATTCATTTGTTATAACACCTTCTTGCGCCATAGTTATTCCGTGTGATGAATATATTTCTTGTGCTTCTTTAAATGCATTTATAATTTCTTCTATTTTTGGAAGAGGTATCTTTTTAAGGGAATCAATAAATGCATTTTCTTCTAATAATCCTTTATCAAAAATAATTCTTCCACCTTCTGGGTCTGCTGTTGTTTTTGTTATGCCTAATTTTTCTAATGCCTCACTATTTGCAATACCATTATGTCTAGATTTATTTTCTATAATAACAGGCGTATCTGGAAATATTTCATCTAATTCTTGTTTAGTAATATGTTCTCTGTTCTTTAATATGTTATTATCATAACCATTTACTATAATCCACTCATTTGTTCTGTTTTCTTTTTTATATTTGTCTAAGCAATTCTTAATTTCTTCGATACTAGTTAACCCATCTATGGATATCTGCATTAAACTTTTAGCTAACGCAAATATATGGCTATGAGCATCTATAAATGATGGCATCAGTGTATTCCCTTTTAAATCTATTATCTCTGTATTAGCATCTGCTACTTCTAATATTTCAGCCTTAGAACCTGTTTTTATTATCTTGTCATTTTCCGTTGCAAGTGCTTCTATATTGTCATTCTCTAGAGTTATAAAATCCCCATTTATATAAATCTTTTTCATGTCTACCTCCATTTTATATTTTATATAATTATTTCCAGTTTAATGTAATTTAATAACATTATTTGAGATAAAAAATAGGATTATAGCATCATTGATATGCTACAACCCTATTATACGTTATGTTTTTCTTAAGCTTTCCCTTTCATGCTATTGTTAAAACGGAGAAACCGGAGGAATTACGCTTTCCTCCGGTTAACATTTTGTTATTGTAATACCATCACCACATCTGTCGGTGTATTGTAAAACATATAACCTCCACCTGTCTTTACGGGAATAATCAAAGTTTTGAAACGATGTTTTAATTCTGCATATAGCATCATCGTATCCAAAATCTGCTTTTTTGCAACAAATCTTGTTTCTTCATCTTTAACATAATCCAGGTTAAATACATTTGAAAAATCAGGACGCTGAATTTTATCCCACGAATAGAACCATTGCTCTTTCATACCAATCAAATATAAAATTATTTTACCCTTTGGCTTTAAGAATTGCTTCATATTCATAATATTTGATATAGTTTCTTTCAAAGGTGTAAAATTATGCAAGTTGGACAAATAAATTACATCAAACATTTCTTTAGGAAAATCTGCTTTAAAAATATCATTTTCTGTTATATAAATTACTGCCTCTTTTAAAGCTTGCTTTGCCTTTGGCCAATATTCTCTTTCTATATACTTGAACAATAATTTTCTTTCCATATTTTCTAATATATACTGTTCATTAAGCAGATAGTTCAATCTAATTTCAATTGAACTTTTCTCCGAGAATATCTTTCTCCAAAACACACTTTCTTCTGATGATTCTGCTCTACTCAGTATTTTACTTGCAGTAATGCCTGAAAGAGCCTTTGTTGAAGTTCCGATTGCAAAATCATAAAATTCCTGATAATTATCCAAATTTATCATTGCTTGATATTTCAGCCAACATATAGGAAGTTGCAATGGATTAATATCTACAGCATATATGTTTTTTATTCCAAACAAAGCCATATCTATTGCATTATCAAGACTTCCCGCAACAGTTAATACTGTATCAGTTGGTCTTAATATCTCCCTAATATATTGTCCATTCTCATTCGACGACCATGCTGGTGCAATCGTAGTATATGGACTCCCATCTCTTACATCAAATGTAATATTTCTTTTACTGTTATAAAAAAGATTCCGCATTTGCATAGCAGTTTTAGTTGTATTGATTTTTAACATATTTTTCTCCCTTTCAACTAATTTTTTCCATCATTAATTATAGTATTTTTCATATATTATGTCAATTTATTCTAATTCTATATAAAATAAAAAAATTATCCATATTAAGCTTTTTTTACTTAATATGAATAATTATTTTTAAATATATTTACTAATTCATAATTAAACTTCGAATTAATCGCCTAAACAAATTCCAATATCTCTTGCTGTTTTTACTAAGTCATCATCCATAGTAACATATCTTACATTGCTTTCTGCTGTACCACCTTGAACAGCACCAATTTCTTTATTTTCTCCAACAACTACTTCTAATGGAACACAATCTAACTTTCCATTTTTAATAACTGTTAAAACTCCAAATTTTCCTTCCATTGCAAGTTCCATAGCTTTTGCACCATATTTTGTAGATAGCACTCTATCGTATGCTGTTGGTGTTCCACCTCTTTGCATATATCCTAAGATTGTACATCTAGAATCTAAACCAGTTAATTCTTTAAGTTGTTTTGCAACTCTATTTCCTTCTCCACCGAATTTTACGCTTATTCCGGCTTTATTATCTATACCTTCTGCTGCATGTGTTGTTTGTTCTGCATTTATTGGATGAGCTCCCTCTGATACAACAACAACGCTAAATCTTTTTCCGTTTTCTTTTCTTTTATTGATTGCAGCAGCAGCTTTATTTATATCATATGGAATCTCTGGTATTAAAGCAACATCTGCACCTCCGGAAATTGCTGATTCTAATGCAATCCATCCTGCAAATCTACCCATAACTTCTAGCACCATTATTCTGTCATGTGTTTCTGCAGTTGTGTGTAATCTATCTAAAGCTTCTGTTGCAACGTGAACAGCTGTATTATATCCAAATGTAACATCTGTACATGCAACATCATTATCTATTGTTTTTGGAACACCTATTGTGTTAATTCCTTTTAAATATAAATCTCTTGCAGATTTTTGTGTACTATCTCCACCCAACGTAAATACACAATCAAATCCTGCTTCTTTTACATTTCTTACACATTGGTCTGATAAATCTTCATAAGTAACTGTTCCATCTTCGTGCTCAACTTTGTAATGGAATACTATAGCATTTGTTGAAGAACCTATAATAGAACCTCCCTTTGTTAAAATACCAGAAGCTTTTTCGTTTCCATCTAGACGAATATAATTGTTATTTACAAGACCTCTGTATCCATCAATATAACCATAACATTCAATTCCATTTGTTTCACAAGTCTTTTTAATTGCTCTTATGACAGCATTAAAACCTGAAACATCTCCACCATTTGCTAAAATTGCTACTTTTTTAATCATTTAAAAAACCTCCCTAATTGATAAGTACAAACAAATCACTAACTAATATACAGTGATTTAATTTCCCAATAATCTTTCACTTGTTTCTTTTAAGTGTTCAAAATTAGTATGTCTTAAAACTTCATATGCTAAAATAGAAACAGCATTTGATAAATTTAAACATCTAATTCCATCTATCATTGGAATTCTCATAGTTTTATCAATATATTTTTTCATTATATCTTCTGGTAGCCCTTTTGTTTCTTTACCAAATAGCAAAAATACTTCATCCATATTTTCGTATTTAGGTTCATCATATCTGTGTGTACCTTTAGATGTAATAAAAAACATATTTGTTTGTGTAGGGTCATATTTATTTAGAAATTCTGCAAAAGAAATATGTTTTTCTATTTCTAACTTGTCCCAGTAATCTAAACCAGCTCTTTTTAAATATCTGTCTGATATTTGAAATCCTAATGGTTCTACTAAATGTAATTTAGCTCCTGTTGCTGCACAAGTTCTTACAATATTACCTGTATTTTGTGGTATTTCTGGTTCTACTAGTACAATGTTTAATTTCATTTATATGCCTCCTTACGCAAATTATATGATATCAATTATATTATTTTATTTCAAGAGTTTTTACTTAATTTACCAAAAAAATTAACAGGTTCTACCCTGTTAATTTTACTGAAGAATCCATAGTGCTGTTGGCACTATATAATACAAGCCATTGGCAGTTTCGACAACATACCACCCGATTGCTTCTAAATCTTCGCGGTTTGATTTATATAGTGAACCTTTTGCGATTGGAAGATATAGAACGTTCTTCCACATTTCAGCATTCGAAAGTTTTTCCTTATTAGAAAGGATTGTTTGTTCAATTACTTTCCACTGAATTCTTCTTTTTTTGCCAAACATATTATGTCCTCCTTGTACTCTTTCTGGGAGTACCTTCGTCTTTTGTATACAAGCCTTAAGTTTATATTTATTCTTCCTTCCAATTTTTTGGAGTACTTACCATTACTGGCGATAAATATAATACTTGCAAAAAAACACTTGTAATATATTAATTATACAACATTATGTAAAATACCGCAAATTACTTATTACTGATATGTATATTCTCTATTTCTGCATTCATTTCTCTTGCAATGATATTTTGTATCTGAGCTATTGTATCTTGTTCTAATGTATCAGCTTTTACTATTACATTTATACTTTTATCGTTTACAAAAATAACAACATCACTAATTCCTTTGGTTTTTATTAAATTCTCGCAAATCATAATGCTATTTTGCGTATTATTGATTTCTGTAATCTCTTGCGTTGCTACAGTCTTTTGCTCCTCACTCACATTTTGATTATCCAATAAATTTTGATAACTTTCTATCATTTGTGAATACATAGTATCTCTACCTAACCTAGAGCTTGCAAAATAATCATCAGTTTTAGAAGTGGAACTACTGCTAGTTGCTAAACTTACCTCATTTAAACTATTAGAATCTATAACGTTATTACTAGAAACTAATTGTGCATCTCCAATGCTAGATACCTCATTTTCTGAGACAATGTTGCTAGAAACAGGGGTTCCTTTCATGCTATAACTTAAATATCCTGCTGACACTAGCATTAATGCTACAACAAATAAAATAATTTGATTACTTTTAATATTTTTTAAATTCATAATATTCTCTCCTTTTATTTATTTTGACATTTGGAAAACTTGTATTTTATGTGATGCAAGCCCAGTAGCTGCTGACACAGCCTGTGTAATATTTTCCTTTACATTTGCATCTCCTGCACCTTCTGCAGTTATTATTGTTCCTTCTATTTTTGGCATAATAGTCTTTTGTGTAATTGGTGTTTTCTCTCCATTGTCTTCCTGAAATATTACATCTCTTTGGATATCATTTTCTGTTATAACCCTAGTGCCTCCAGCTTCATCTTGTTCTTCTGTAGATGTTTCTTTTATGTTCTCGTTATACATTGCAACTATTTCTGTACTTTCACAATAGTTAATTAATACATCTACCTTTCCAACACCATTAATTTTTGCTAATATCCCTTCTAATCTTTCTTCTAAACTATTATTAGTTACTTGTGTTGTTTCTGCTACTGTCGTGTTATTTGCTGTATTACTATCTTTACTTGTTTCTTTTTTATCATCATCTGCCAAGATGGTATTAATTGCAATTACTGTTACTATTAATATAAGTATTCCGACTACTAAATTTTCTACTTTTTTCTTACCAGTTTTATTATCGCTTTTAGTCATATTTTCTTTTAATTGATGTATTTTTTCTTTTAACATTCATACCACCTCCTTACTTTCCATTTATATAAATCTTTTCTTTTTCTATTTCATATTTTCCTGCCAAGACTTCTTTTAATTTATTTACTTCACCTAATGATAAAGTGGATTCTTCTACATTAGATTCATCTGTACTATTACCTATCTCTACTTTGTTTACTTTCTTTATATCTTTTTCATTTTGCTTTTTAGTTACTTCTATATCAATTTTGTATATTTTAGCTTCTTCGTTTTCTACATTTATATCTGCTGTTATATTAATCTTTTTACTTTCATAGCCTTCCTTATCTAATTCTGTCTTTATATCTGTTTTAATAGTATTTAAATACAAATTTTCTATACTTTGATTATTAATACTTGTAATTTCGTTTGCACCTTGCATAGAATTTGAATTAAATAAATCTTCATATTTACTAACATCAAGTTCAAAATTATTTCCAGTAACTTTTGTAATTATTGGAGAAATTATTGTAAATGTAATATATACTCCCATAACAATCTTTATGTATTTTTTATTTTTTCCTTCTGGCACAATCATCTCTAAAATAGTTACAATAATAACTGCAAGAATAATTCCTTGTGCCCAACTATTAAACCATGAAATCATTTTAATACCTACCTATACATTAGTCCTGTATTAGAAATATTAATAACTAAAGTTATTCCAATTATTAGCATTACACTTATAGAACACAGTATTGCTAGTAATATCTTAAATGTATCTGCCATTTGAGTTATTAATGATACAATTTTGGAATCTGCTATTGGCTCACATAAAGCCGCAGTAAGATGATATATTATAGTTATAATTGCTAGTTTTAATATTGGTGTTATACATATAGCAATTACTACAATAACACCAACTATTCCTATAGCATTTTTTAAAATTGCTGAACATCCAATTACTGTATCAACTGCATCTCCTAGTACTTTACCTACAACAGGAATAAAACTAGAAACTGCAGCTTTGGCTGTTTTAGCTGTTATACCATCTACACTACTGCCTAAAGTTCCTTCTATTGACAAAACTCCTACAAATATTGTAAGTAATATTCCTATTACCCAAACTGAACTAGATTTTAAAAATTTTGATAATTTATCTATTTGAATTCTATCTGATATTTTTGAAACAATTGCAAGTGCTGTACCTACTAAGATTATTGGTATAATTATTGATTGAAATATATTTGAAATTAAATTTATTATAAATAATATTATTGGCTGTACTAAATTTACCGACACAACACTTCCAGAAGCAAGCATTAATGTCATTAGAAGAGGAAATAATAATTGGATAAAAGAAATCATATTTCCCACAGCTTCTTTTGTAAGTGTTATAATACTTGAAAAATTTGTCATTATTACTGTTGCAATTAAAATATATTGTACATAATATGTAATTTGAGCTACACTTTTATTATTTAGATTATCACTTATACTTTTTAGTACACTATGTATTAATACAATTATTAATATACTTCCCATAACTTTTAACGCTTCTTTTATTTCTGTCCCAAGAAGAGGGAAAATATTTTTTAATAATTGATTTGTGTCTAACTCTCCTTTTATAGCATTATTCAACAATTCTTGTATGTCAATATCTTTAAGAACATCGTTAGAATATTTGTTGGCCTCATCTATAAAATTAGAAATATTAAATGAATCCATTTGAGAATTTATAACTTCATCTTCTGTATCTGCTATAGAAATACTTGTACTAAAAATACAAATCAGAATAGCAAATATTGTTATTAGTTTTTTCATTAGCAAACTCCTTTAAGGTAGAATTTGTACAACAGATTCTACTAATGAAGATAGTATTGGAATAGAAAGAGAAATTATTATAACTTTGCCACCTAAATCAACTTTATTAGCTAAAGCAGACTCTCCTAAATCCATACATATCTGGACTGCAAATTCTGCTAAAAAAGCTATTCCTGTAATTTTTAGAAGTATTTTTATAAAATCACTATTTATATTTGCTTTAGACGTTAATTCGTTTATCAAATTAATTATTCCAGAAAGTTGGTCAAAAACCATAAAAAAGATGATTATACCAGCAATAATAGAAACATAAATAGCAAATTCTGGTTTATACTGTTTTATTAAAGTTATTATAATTACTGCAACTATAGCAATTCCCACTATTTTTACAATATCCATATTAGCTCCTTTAGGGATTTTATAGGGATTTTTGGACGGTCCTTTTTTTCTTTTTTGTATAGAATAGAGTTTTAAGGATCGTCCCTAGTTCCCTACTATTTTTCTATAAGTTAAACATTGTTCTTACATTACTAAATAATGAGCTTATTTCTTTTATTACCATTGTTAATACAATAATTAGACCTGCAAGTGTTGTCATCATAGCTTGGTCTTCCCTTCCTGCTCGTACTAATACTTGGTATAGTACCGCTACTAAAATTCCTATTGCTGCTATTTTAAATAATAAATTTATATCCATATTGCTCTCCCCTTATATAAAAATAATCATTATAGCAAGTCCAACTGTCGCCCCTAATGTTTTATATAATTTGGTGTTTTTATTTTGTAGATTTGTTGCTTCTATGATTTGTTCATCTAGTAATTTGGTTGTTAATTCTATTTGCATAAGTTGTCCTTCTAAATCTGTTTTACCTAATAGTTTTGATAGTCCTTTAATGATATTTATATCCTCATTTGTAAAGTTATTGCTACTTTCATCAACTGATTTTTCCCATGCCTGTCCTGCATTTAAAGTTTCCATATATGTATGTGCTTTAATAAAGATATTAGCTATATTTTCATTTAAATCTTTTGATATTTCTTTAAATAATTCTGGTAATGGTTCATATGTATATCTCATTTTTGTTATTGCCAAATTTAAAGCTTTTTTTATCTCTTGCAAATCAATTACTCTTAATTTATATTTATTTGCTTTTATAATTCCTAAAACTGTACACATTCCCATTACAAAAGTTAAAAGTATTATTTTTAAAATTTTCATTTTTATCTTCCCCTATTATATATATTCATTAAATTTTATTTTAGAACTAAGAATTTAAATTGTTACATATTCATTATTTATTTTGTCTAGTGCATATACTGTTTTCACTTTTCCTTTAATTGTTTTATCTAAAAAAATTATTCTTTCAAATATATGTTTGTTTATTATTTTAGATATCGCTGGATTTAACTGTAATTCTTTTAAATTTCCACCATGTGCAGTGAAAATCCCTTTAATTCCAGAGCAAACTGCATAATTTATAGCTTCTACATCCTCATCTTTTCCTATTTCGTCCGCAACAATTATTTCTGGTGACATTGACCTAATTAATAGTTTCATTCCAATACTTTTATCTACATTGTCCATAACGTCTGTTCTAACTCCTATATCATTCTGAGGCACTCCTTTATATACTGCTGCAATTTCTCCTCTTTCATCTACTAAACTTATTGTTTTACCTTTAAAATTAATTTGTTCTATTCCATCACTAAGTCTTCTAACAACGTCTCTTAAGATTGTAGTTTTACCAGCTCCTGGTGAGGATGCAATTAAAGTATTATATATGCTGTTTTCTTCCATATTAATTATGTATCTTAAAATTTCATTACTAGCACCAATTATTTGTCTGGCTATTCTAAAATTAAGGTTTGAAATATAATTTATATTGCTTATTTTTCCATCTGTTTGTACTACACTTCCAGATATTCCTATTCTATGTCCTCCTTTTATAGTTACAAATCCGTTGCAAATCTGGTTTTGATATGTATATATTGAATTGTCACAAATATGTTGAAGTGTTTCTAATATTTCATTTATTGAAACCGTTGTTTTTAATATTTCTTCTCCTTTGGAATGTTTTATTATTATTGGTCTTTCTGTTCTTAATCTAATTTCTTCTATAACATAATTTGTTTGTTTAAAAACTTCTTCCAGGCTAGTACTTATTCTTCTTGGAAAATATCTTAAAATCTCGTTATATGTCATTGTCTTGTCCTTTCCATATTTATCTTTTCATATTCTTAAAATTTAATAATAGAACATGAAAAAAGCACATATATTAAATATATATGTGCTTAATCTTGAATTTATTACAGTTTTTTAGTTATTCTTGTTCCCAGTTATGGTAAACATTCATAACATCGTCTAAATCCTCTAAATTATCTATTAATCTTTGCATCTTTTCTCCATCTGCTTCACTTAAAGAAACATATGTAGTTGGAACCATTTGTACTTCTGCTTCTACAAATTCTAATCCAGCTTCTTCTAGTGCATCTCTTACACTTGAGAAATCAGAAGGATCTGTTGTTATTTCATAACAATTTTCATCTGAAGAAAAATCTTCTGCACCAGCATCTAATGCTAGCATCATTAAATCATCTTCTTCCATGTTTGTGCTTTCTTTATCTATAACAATAATTCCTTTTTTGTTAAATAAATATGATACGCAACCTGTTGTTCCTAAATTTCCACCAGCTTTATCAAATACGTGTCTTACATCTGCTGCTGTTCTATTTCTATTATCTGTACTAGCTTCTACTATAACTGCAACCCCATTTGTTCCATATCCTTCGTATGTAATTTCTTCGTAATTTGAAGTATCTGTTGCTCCAGAAGCTTTTTTAATAGCATTATTTATTGTATCATTAGGCATGTTATTTGCCTTACATTTTGAAATTACATCTTTTAATTTGGAATTACCTGCCGGGTCAGGTCCACCTTGTTTTACTGCGATTAATATTTCTCTTCCTAATTTTGTAAATATTTTTCCTCTTGCTGCATCAGCTTTTCCTTTTTTGGCTTGTATATTGTGCCATTTTGAATGTCCGACTCATTTTTAATTCCTCCTTCTTAATTTTTTCAGTATTTAAGCCACTTTCGGCTGTTCTATCATATAAACATCAAGTAAAATTTCTTTATTGTTCTTTGCCCATTTATATAGGGTTTCGAGGTTCTTTATTGAACGAATTGTGCCAAAATTGTGCCAGAAATTTCACATTGTTTTTTATGTAAACAGATTGTTTTGTTGCTAAATTTATCCAATTTTTAAACAACACTACAAGTATTTTATCACATTTTTTTATTTTTGTGTAGTGTTTTTTACAAATTATACTTGTTTTAATTTTTTTGCATATTTTGTTGCATTATTTTTTGATCTCATCTATTGTAAAAAAAGTATATGTAAAAATTCCTCCAAGAGTCGAATATTCTTTAACTGAAACATGATTTAGTTTATATGTTCATTGATTCAATAACTTGTAATTTGTACTAATCCTTAAACTTTCTCTTACACTTTTAATTAGCATTCATTTCTTTTCTTAACCCAGTAGGCATTTTTACTGAACCTCTAAAAAAATTTACTCCATATTCTTTCAATTTACTAAATGGATATTCCTTTTCACCATATCTTTCTAAAACTTTCATTTCCATTGCCTTTGTTATTTTTAAATTTTCGTTTTCAAACTTGTATGGAATATTTATATTGGTTATTTGACATTTATATAAAATTGCTGAATATGGCTTTGCAAGATAAATATATATGTAGTCTCCTTTTTTAGCACCTCTTACTTGTCCCCAATTTGTACTAACTGCAAATGTCATGAAAAAATTCCTACTAAAATTGTTCTTCAAATGGATATGACTGACCCTGGTGATTCTTCTTATCCTCCTATGTTTGATTGTGAAAAGTGTGGTGGCTTAATGAAACCTGTTTATTTCGTCGGATACACTGGTATTGAATACACTTACGACGGCAATTAATCATTTACATATATTACCATTTAACCTTTTTATTAAGGTCTATTTATTATGTCTTTATTTTTCTGTGCAACGTTGTTTTTTACCTATTTTATTAAAGATTTATTTTTCTAATTTATTTTCTTTTGATATATAAATAATAGATAATATTATTCCTACTAAATTAGTACCTACTGATAATCCTAGTAATAATCCTTGAGTAAATTCTCCAAACGAACTCACTTCATTACCAGTAAAAAAAATATATGCTAAATATAGTATATTTCCTAAAATTATCAAGCAAATTCCTGCTTTTAGTTTGTTCATTTTAAATTTTCCCTTCTATTTTATATTTTCTTAAAATTAATTTCAATTAACTATTTTGGCTAATATAATAGTTCATGCATTATTTTATTTCCTATTAAAGTCATATTAATATCTTTTTGTGGAGATATATTTGACAAAACCACAACTCCTATTTTCTTTTTTCTATTAAATCCAATATAACTATTGAAATTTGTGGTAGAGCCATTATGCCAAATGATATTGTTCTTGTTATCAATCATCCATGTCATTCCCACACTATCAATATTTACATCAAGCATATTATAAATTTCATTTTCTACATTTATGTCTGTTAATGGCTCTGCTACATTTATTACATAATTTTCATCAGATGTAATTAATGTTTCTAAATATTTTGACATATCTTCAATATTAGAAATAATTGCTCCAGATGGAATATATCCATCATTTTCATTCCATTTCCAATATCCACTTAAATTACCTGTCCCTGTTGCAATAGTTGTATTATTCATATCTAGCTGTTGCAAATATTCTTCTAATAATTCATTATAGTTTTTATCATATACTTTTTCTAAAACCAACCCTAATGCTGAAACTCCAAAGTTTGAATAATTAAAATTATAATCTCTCTCTTCCAATCTTGTTTTATTTAATTCTTTCAATAATTGTTCTTTTGAAATATTATAGAAATCATTTCCTCCAGCAAAGTAATTTTTGATTTTCTGAAAGCTTAAATAATATGGTTTTAGTCCTGAGGTATGTGTAATTATTCTTTCTATTGTTGGATAATATCTATTTTTAAGTTCTAAATAATTTGAAATGCTATCATCTAAATTTATTCTTTCTTCTTCTATTGCTTTAGAAACTAGCATTGCTGTAAAAGTTTTAGTAATTGAACCTATCTCATAATCATAATTCAAGTTATAGTCTGCACCATATACATTATAAGTTATACCATTCTCATTATATATAGCAACTGATATAATTGCGTTTTCATTATTATTTAAGGTATAATCTATCATTTGGTTAGATGTATATTGGCTAATCTCTTTCATCTTATTTTTATATATAATTCCACTAATAAGATTATATATAAAATATAAAAAAATTATTATGATTACTATAATTGTAAAAATCTTTAATTTTCTTTTTTTCATCTAATTTCAACTCCAAAGACAAATTATAATTGTTTATCTATACTTTTAATTTTGCTTATACTTACAGGTATATAATCAACTACATCATCTTTTATAACATTTAGCTTGTCTAAATATGTCCTAATGTTTTTTCTTCTGAAGAACTTGCAACTGCCATCCTGTAATTATTATTTTTTAAGAAATCTAAAAGCTCAATAAGTCCATCTTTAGTCTCTATCCCATTTTTTGAAATTTCTTTTGCTATAAATTCTTCCCTTATCTTAAATAATTTTTCAAAATTCAATTTATTAAATCTTTTACCTAAATATGATTCAATGTATTTATTAGTAGTTCCTCTTATTTCTGAAATAATTTCATCTGTAATTGTTATTTCTAAGCATTTCCCGGCATATTTCCATCCATTTTCTTTTATTCTTTCTGTGTCAAGCATTGTACCGTCCATATCGAAGATTACAGCTTTAATCATATAATTCATCTCTCTTTCATATTTAACTGCTATGGTTTTCTAATAATTATACTTTTAAAAAATCTCTCTTGAAATTCTGTTAAAGCTCTTATTGCGTCATCGGAATAATCTTTACCTTCTGAAGTTAAAATTAATTTATCATCATTATCATTCAATCTATGTATGACAGCTATACATTTTCCTTTAAAAGTTTTAACAGGTTCAAATACACCTAATATATAGCAATCAAGCTCTTTACCATCTCCACTAACTGTATTAGGAATATATCCATAATTAATAGGATATATTGATTCTGGAAATTTAGGATGTTCTGTTCCCATAGGTCTATCTATCTCTGCTTCCAGTATTTTACCAATGTATTCTTTTGAATTATCCATTCTAATCTCCTCCTATTCATTAATAAATTTTTCTACACTATTGCGTATTTTGTCTAGTTCATAACCATATGCATTACAAGTATTCCAGCCTCTTTCTTTAGCAGGTTCCAGATTTTTTTGAACATCATCTATAAATAAGATATTATTTGGACTTATATTACAATCTTTTTCTACAATTTTATAAACTTTTTCATTAGGCTTACTACATTTAAGTTCACATGATAACCATACATAATCAAAAACTTTTAAATCAACTTGCTTATCTAATCTTGCTATATCCACTTTACCTAAATTAGATAATATCCCTATTTTACATTTTGATTTTAAACTATGTGCATATTCTACAACGTCTTTATAATATTCTATACGATTAAATTCTTCTTCGTAAAATTTATAAAAGTCATCTTCACTGCATTGTAGATTAAATTCATTTCTTATTTTGTCAAACCATGTATTTTCTTTATTTCCTTCTTCTACTTTCCTTGTGCACACATCAAAATATCTTTCTATTAAGTTATTCTCATTTACTTTATTGTTAAAATGTTTTATAAAATTTGTTATAGCTGTATTTAAAGAATATTCTCCTTCTCTATGGCTTTCGATTACTCCTCCCCAATCAAATATTACTATTTTATTTGCATTATACATAATAAAGCTCCTTTTCTCATCTTTTTGAATTTTATCATTAATTTATTTTGTTTTCTATATTTTTAGTACAAAAAAAAGATTGATTTATAAATAAATCAATCTTTTTTTTAATTATAGATTTAAAGAATCTCTTTATTTTTTATTCTCATTTTCAATTATCTCTAAATTTGCTTGTCTCTTTATTTTGCTTGTTGTTGTTTTTAATAATGGTTCTTCTGAAATTAATATTCCTCTTATTGCTTTGTATTTTGGCATAATTTGGTTTACTTCTTTAACTTTTTCAGCTAAAACCTTATAAATTTCATCATCTGTTGTAACTTTGTACGCCTCTTGCATAATTTCTCTATCAAATATTATTTTTACATTTATTTTTATATCATCTTTATCATCTGATTGTTGTTTACCAAAAATAAATGATTCTTTAACACCTTCTATTTTATTTACTAGTGCTTCCATTTCTTCTGGGAATATATTTTTACCATTTTTTAATACGATAACACTCTTCTTTCTTCCACAAATAAATATATATCCATCTTCATCTATTTTTGCTAAATCTCCTGTACGGAACCACCCATCTTCTAAAACTTCTTTTGTTGCTTCTTCATCATTATAATATCCAAGCATTACATTTGGTCCTTTAACGACAAGTTCTCCCATTCCTTCTTCATTTGCATCTTCTATTTTAGCTTGTATATGTGGAAGTGGTTTTCCTATTGATCCAACTCTAAAGTTTTCGTTTGTTTCTACACCTATAACTGGAGATGTTTCTGTTAAACCATATCCTTGGCATAAGTTTACTCCCCATTCTCTAAAATCTTCTTCTACTTCTTTTTCTAATGCTGCAGCTCCACTAACAAATAATTTAATTTGTCCTCCAAATACATTATGAATGTCCTTAAATATCTCTTTCTTTTCTGCCATTGTTTTATCTTTGTTTGCTTCCATAAGCTTTCTAACTGCTTCTAGTTTGCCTTCTTTTTCTAAGTTTTTAATTATAGTTTTATGCATACTTTCATATATAGCTGGTACAAAAGAAGCAAATGTAATTTGGTATTCGTTTAGATTTTCTACTATATGTCTAATTCCTTCGCAGAATGATCTTTGTGCACCAATATATAGTGAATATAACATACCTACAGTACATTCAAAAACGTGATGTAATGGTAAGAATGATAATATTCTATCGCTTGAATCTATATCTAATACAGAAGCAAAATCCATTACGTTTGATACCATATTTTTGTGTGAAAGTGCTACTACTTTTGATTTTGATGTTGTTCCTGAAGTAAATAACATTATACTCATTTCTTCTGGATTTATTTTTGCATCTATAAAGCTTCTGTCTCCAGCTTCTACAAATTCTTTTCCTTTTTCTATTAATTCTTTTTGTGAATATATTCCTTCCTTATGTATATCTGAATCCATAGAAATTAAGTGTTTTAACTTATTTTTTTCACTATATTTAATTTTTTCTACTATTTCTTCATATTTTTTAGAATAAAATATTGCTTCAACTTCTGATCTTTCTACTAATTCTTCCAATTCGTTTGCTGGTAATGATTTATCTAATGGAACAACTGTACCTGTACCACATACTACAGATAAATATGCAAGTTCCCATTCATATCTATTTTCACCTATAACAGCGATTCTTTTATCCTTTAATCCTAAGTTAATTAATGCTGTTCCTAGGTAATCTATCATATCTCTAATTTCATTATGTGTATATACTTGATATTTTCCTTCTTCAAGTTTTATTTTATATCCTGGTCTATCTCCATAAAGTTCTCTTGTTTTATTTAACATATCTTTTAAATCGCTTACAACTAACGTGTTTTTACTCATTTTATCTTTCTCCTTCACTACTTTTTTTCTATTTTATTGCCTTTATTAGAATAATATAAATAAAAAAAATCGTCAATTATTTTCCAAGTTTTTGTACCGTGAGTACAAAAACTTATAACTAACTTTTTATCTTATAATAATAACAAAAAGACTCTGCATACAGAGCCTTTATTTTAATTAATATCTATCCTTTTAATATAATTCATTCCGTCTTGATCTTTTTCTACCTTTAAAACAAAGTTGAATTTGTTTACTTCTGTTGCTAGATAAAAGTCTCGTTCTGGAAAAATGTCTTGTAAGTTTTTATCAAAAAATCTTTTTCCTGCTATAATTTTTAATTCTTCTATTTCATTATCTAAATTTGAATTTTCGCCTTCTAATACCTAGTTCTTTGGCGGCTTCAATACCTTTTTCAGTCAAATTACAGTCTGCCCTTCCAGCCCAAATACCATCTCTATTATATTCTGATTCAGCATGTCTAATAAATACTATTTTTGTCACAATAATAGTCCATTCGAAATACTATTCAATTAAATCTGTATAATATAAGATTTCTTTATTTAATGACTTAGCATATTCAATTTCACTTTTTGTACTGTTTCCAATATATCCGTTTACATTAACAACTAATATAGCATCAGAAAGTTTTATTTTTTCTTTATGCATTTTATCAATCATAGACGCTTCTTCTTTTGTATATGCTTCTTTATTAGGCTTTGTAAGTTCAATTGGAGTTAGCATACAATTCCCTTTTAGTGCCATTTTCTCCGTTATTTCTTTCATTTCATTTTTGTATTTATAAACTACCACATACAGTTATTACTTTCATTTTGGTTCCTCCTTGCATTATTATTCATCATATAATTTGCATTGTTCTTTGCTCCAAGCAGGTGTACATACAATTGCTACCTTAAAATTACCTTCCCAATAATAAATATCTTTTTTATTTAAAAAGATAATGTCTCCTGCTTTAAATTCTATTGTTTCTTCTCCTTTTTTGTATATATGACCTGTTCCATCCAATACATAGCATAATTCTTCACATGCTAAATTAGAACAATATCCCTTTTCTGGATATCTACCTGTAATTGTATTTATACAGAAATCCAAATTTCTCTCATTTAAATCAATTGAATATTCTAATACTGAACTAGTATCAGCATATTTAAAGTGTTTTGCATTTTCTTTTTTTACTATTTTCATTTTTTCCTCCTACAGTGAAATGGGGACGTTCCTTTTTTCCCTTTTTATTTTTTCATTTATAGAGATTTTAGGAGCACCTCCTAAATCCCCTTTTTTAATACATATACTAGCCATTTATTATTATTTGTTCCACCTTCTTTGTGGAAGTCATAAACTTGGAAGCCTGTTTTTGTAATGATTTCATTCATATCTTCTTCTTTAAAATATTTATAATAACGCTCTGCTCCCATATGATATTCATTAGAAAAATCAACCCATTCTTCGTCAACTTTTTTCCCTTCACGGTTCATTACATTAAAAACAAATAATCCATTATCTTCTAAGGCTTCATATGTTTTTTCTAATACTTTTAATGCATCTTCTTTAGTAAAATGAACAAATACTCTCCATGCAAATATGCCAGAATATTTTTCATTAAAATTATCTTCTAATACATTAAATTTTATAGTATTTACACCTTTAGATTTAATTGCATTAATAAAATCTTCTGCCACATCACTTGCAGTTACTTTATATCCTAAATCTACTATGTATTTTGCATTTACTCCATCACCTGAGCCAAACTCAAACACCTTCGAACCTTTAGGTAATGTTCCAATATTAGTTGTAATAAATTTATGTAATTTATCACTTTTACGTTTTGCCTTCTCTGGATCAATATTATCATGTGTAATACTTGTTGCTAAATATGTACCTGCTTTTTTATCATATACTTTTAGTGTTTCTTCATTTTCTTTACTCATAATTTTTATCTCCTTAATATTTAAATATTTATTTTTATTATATCTAAATTATTTACACCTTCTACTTTTAAATTTAAAACTCTTTGAAAAGCATAAATTACTCCCGCATATGTAACAACAAGAATTTTTTTACCTTCGTAATTTTCTTTTAGAAAATCAATAAATTCCTCTACTCTTTTTGCAACATCAGTTATTAACTCTCCATTTGGTGGTCTTTTTTCTATATTTTTAAGTAAAAAACTTTTTTCATCTGAAATAGGTGTATTTTCCCAGTCTCCTAAACTTCTTTCAATTATTCTTTCATCACAAATTATTTTTAAATTTGGAACTAGGATTTTTGCAGTTTGAAGAGTTCTTTTTAATGGTGAAGAAAAACATATATCATAATAATTGCTATCAAAGTTCTTTGCTCTTTCTTTTGTTTTTCTTATTCCTTCTTCACTTAAATTACAATCAATTCTTCCTTGTAATAATCCTATCTTATTGAATTCGCTTTCTGCATGCCTTAATAAATTTAACTCCATATTTATTTCTCCTTAGATTTCTCGCATTATAACATAAATAAAATTATCTTATAATTATTTACTACTTTTCTCTCCAAAAATCATAAATCATATTAGCTAAATCTTTTGGATTGTCTACATTCACTACATGTGATGCATTGCTAACTGTCTTAAAAGAACTGTTTTTTATAGTCTTATTTAATAATTTTGCATTTTCCATATTCTGCTTATCTTTTATTCCGCATAAAATTAATGTTTTGCAATCTATTTTATCTAAATTAGTTTCTATATCTAAATCGCCCATTGAAGCAACTAGTGAAATAAAATCTCCTTTTGTGCATCCGATTTTCTCGAATGTAGATTTTGGAGTAATATGAAATATTATGCCTTGAAGTTTAAAAAGAAATTTTGGTATTTTGTAAGGTGTTCCTATTAAAATGAGCGAATTCACTTTCTCAGGAAATTCCTTTGAATAGTCTAATGCTAATATTCCCCCAAGAGATAAGCCACATAAGTTTAATTTCTCGCTAAAACTGTTACAGTAATCCGCAAATTTTTTATATAAAATAGAATAATTAATTCTTGTATCTTTTAACATTGAATATAAATTTGGCTTTTCTATCTTAATATTATGAAGATTTAATTCTTTTTCTACTATATTCCAACTAGTCTCGTTTTGCCCTAACCCATGTATTAAAATATTTTTCATATTTAAGGCTCCTTCCATATTTTAATCGAATTGTACTTCCCAATCTTTATCTTGATTAGCTTTAAAACACATCTCTATCTGTTCTTTGTTGTTTTTTGCCTCTGATAATTCTGGTAATTCGTCTAATGAAAAATATGCTATCTCTGTTGTTTCTATATTTTTTTCGAATTGTCCGCCTACCACATCACATAGAACAAAAACCTTACATACGCCATAAGCATATACAGGTTTATTATGCTGATTTCTATCCTGAACTGCAATTAGTTTTTTTGCCAAAACATCTAAACCAGTCTCCTCTTTTACTTCCTTAACTGTATTTGATTTAATTGACTCTAGCACATTAACCCATCCTCCTGGCAAAGACCATGTTCCATCATTTTCGTGAGTTAATAATATTTTATTATCTTTAAATATTGCAGCTCTTGTATCTAATTTAGGTGTTTGATAACCTGTTTCATTACAAAATAAATCTTTTACTTTCTCTAACGAAAATTCGGTTTTCATACTTAACATTTCTGCAGATATATCTCGTAATCTTTTATATCTTTCTATGTCGTATGCATTGTTTGTATAAGCCAAACCATTTTGTGCTAAACTTTGTATTTCTATTATTAGTTCTAACCATTTATCCATTATTTCACCTACTATTTAAATTGTTAACTATTATGTTTATGATTTCATCAATTTCTAGCTCTTTACCTAATAATGTTTCCGGAATACAGCTTTTTAAATAAGGGGGCATACCATTTTGAGTTTAATATTCCCTCTAAAATTACTACTTCACAGTGCTCTTTACCATAAACTGCAAGTTGAAAAAGTAATTCACTTACTTTAGGCTTTTCGCCATCTTTTACATATAGCATTTCTCTTCTAACAACATCTTGTGAAATAAGCATCGTTCCATGTCCTAATTTCTGTTGCAAGCCTTTTGCAACAGTTGTTTTGCCACTTCCAGAGTTTCCTCTTAATATAACTAATTTAGACATTTTTATTTCTCCTTAAATTATTTGCATAATAACACAAAAGTAGGTAACTTACAATAAATTACCTACTTTTTAATATACTTATTTTTAAATTTTTACAAAATAGGGATTTTAGGACCGTCCCCCAAATTCCTGAGGAATGCCCACAAATCCATGTCTGCCTCAAAACCCTATTTTACTAAATTGATTCCACCATTTCTTAAACTTTTTTGAACATCAATTACTCTTTGGTTAGAAGAACCTTTCCATTTTAATGTTGGATCATGTAATTCGTCTTCATAATTTCCATCAACTAATACATCTATATATTTTAATGCATCTTGATCTTTTAATTGTTCATACTTATAACCAGACCATGCCCATACATTTTTTTCTGGATATTTTTCTTTGAAGGCTTTTGCAAGTTTTGCAGTTCCTTCAATGTTGGTAGGGGCCATTGGCTCCCCACCTAGTATTGATAATCCTTTTACTTCATTTTTATCACTTAATTCTAGTACTTTATCGATTGTTTCTTGTGTAAATTCTTTTCCACCTTCAAAATCCCATGTTTCTGGATTAAAGCAGTTTTTGCAATGGAAAGGACACCCTTGCATAAATATAGATACTCTTACTCCTGGTCCATTTGATATATCCATTTTTCTAATTAAATTGTATCTCATAATACTTATGCCTCCTTGTTATCGATATGTAAAACTCTTTCTTTTATTTCTTGTGTTCTTCCTTTATTCCAGAAGTTTGTTCCAATATATCCACAAGTACGTCTTGCAACATTTAATGTATTGTGGTCTCTATTACCACAATTTGGGCAATACCATTCTAAATCATCATCTATTAAAATCTCTCCCGTATAACCACAGTTTTGACAATAATCAGATTTAGTATTAAGTTCAGCATACATAATATTATCATAAATAAATTGTATAACTTCAATTACTGCATCTATATTTCCTTGTAAATTTGGTGTTTCTACATAAGAAATAGCTCCACCAGGGCTTAGTACTTGGAATTCACTTTCTAATTTTAATTTAGAGAAAGCATCTATTTCTTCAAATACTGGAACATGGTATGAATTAGTAATGTATCCTCTATCTGTGATTCCTTTTACAGTTCCAAATCTTTCTTTTAAGCATTTAGCAAATTTGTATGTAGTTGATTCTATTGGTGTACCATAAACAGAATAATCTATGTCTTCTTCCTTTTTCCACTTGTTAGTAGCATCATTTAAGTGTTGCATTACTTTTATTCCAAATTCTTTTCCTGGTCCATTATCTGTATGGCTGTGTCCTGTCATAACTTTAACACATTCATATAATCCTGCATATCCAAGTGAAATTGTTGAATATCCATGATGTAATAATTCGTGTATTGATTCACCTTTTTCTAGTCTTGCTAGTGCTCCATGTTGCCATAAAATAGGTGCTACATCACTTGTTACATTACTTAATCTTTTATGTCTTATTTGCAATGCTCTATGGCATATTTCCAATCTTTCATCAAATATTTTCCAGAATTCATCCATATCTCCATCAGCAGAAAGTGCAACATCTGGTAAATTTATTGTAACAACACCTTGGTTAAATCTTCCATAGTATTTACCTTTTCCTTCAACATAATTTTTAGCTTTTGATATATTTCCTATATTTAACATTCTATCAGGTGTTAAGAATGATCTACATCCCATACATGGATAACAATCTCCATCTCCTAGGATATTTTTCTTGTATTTTAGCATCATTTTTTCTGATATATAATCTGGAACCATTCTTTTTGCTGTACATTCTGCAGCAAGTTTTGTTAAATACCAGTATTTGCTACCTTCGTGAATGTTATCTTCTTCAAGAACATATAAAAGTTTTGGGAATGCTGGTGTTATATATACACCTTTTTCATTTTTAAAGCCTAGCATTCTTTGTTTTAAGAATTCTTCAATTATCATTGCAAGTTCATCTTTATATTCTTCTGTTTCGCCTAAGTACATATTAACTGATAAAAATGGCGCTTGTCCGTTTGTATTTGTCATAGAGTTTACCTGATAATTAAATGTTTGAACTCCATCTTCAACTTCTTTTTTAGTATCTTGCATAGCATATTTTTCGCAATCTTTTTTGCTGAAATTTCTTGCTTGATATTTCTTTAAATATTTTTCGTAGCTTAATCTTACAAATGGTGCTAAGTGTGTAAGTGATACTGTTGCTCCACCATAGCTTGATGATGTTACTGCTAAAATTATTTGTGTTGCTATTGTTGCTGCTGTTAAAAATCTATGTGGTTTTTCTATCATAACTCCATTTATTACTGTTCCGTTTTGTAGCATGTCATCTAAGTTAATTAATTCGCAATTATGAAGTGCATTTTGCGCAAAATAATCAGCATCATGAAAATGTATAATACCTGCATCATGTGCTTCTACTATATCTTCAGGGAGTAAAAATCTTCTTGTTATATCTGTACTTGTTATTCCTGCTAAATAATCTCTTTGTGTTGTAACTACTTCTGCATTTTTATTAGAATTTTCACTATTCCAATATTCGCTTTCTCCTTCAATTAATTCTTTAATTGATTTATCTGTTGTATTTGCTTTTCTTACTAACTCTCTAGTATATCTGTATGTTATATATTTTTTTGCTAATTGATATTTATCAAATTCCATTAATTTTTGTTCTATTATATCTTGGATATCTTCAACTAAAATTCTTTTTTTGTTTAAATCCTCGATGTATTTTATTATTTCTTTTATTTCTTCTTTAGTTGCTTTTTCTCTTCCTCTTACCTCCTCATTTGCTTTTCCAATTGCTACTCTAATTTTTTCTGGATCGTAGTCCACAATGTGTCCATCTCTTTTAACGATTTTCATTCTTTTGTTCCTCCCCTGATTTATTTTTTGTACTATTTATTACGAGTAAATATTATATATAATTTTTAATATATACAAGTTGCACTTGCAACTTTCTTATTTTTTTGTTAAAATTTTTTTTGGGTGATGAAAATGAGGCTTCCATTTGAAGGATTAACGAAATTGCAAATCAGCAAACTCCTTGTGTTGCTTGGGGTTCACAGGTATAAGTATGCTAAAGGCGAGGAGATTATACCTACTATAAAAAATGATAATATTATAGGAATTATACTTGATGGATTTGCCCAAATTATGAATATAGAGTACAATGGAAACGAAATGGTACAGGAAAATCTTGGAAAACATAGTGTATTTGGTACAACAATCTCAGCAACTAATAGTGAATCATGCCAAATAATCGCAAAAGAAGATACTGAAGTACTTATTATAGATTATGCAAAACTTATGAGGCCTGAAAATTTGACTCATAATTATTTTAATATTTTTTTAAGTAATTTATTTGATATTATGAATACTAAATTTAGAGAAACTAACGAGCGAGTTAAAGTTTTAGAAAAAAAACAAATACACGATAAATTGCTTGAATTTTTTGAAATAGAGCATAAAAAAACTCGTTCTAAAAATATATATTTAAATTTTGCCTTTAAAGATTTAGCTGATTATCTCGCAATTGATAGGTCTGCTATGTTTAGAGAATTGAAACATTTAAAAGATGACAAACTTATTGAAATTGATGGTAGAAAAATCAAAATATTGTATGAAATATAGCAAAAAATCACAAAAGTCAAACGACTTTTGTGATTTCATTCACATTTTTCAAAGGACTTTTATTTTCATACTATAACATCAAAATCTTTTTTACAAGAAGGACATGTACAAACATGTTTACCTTTTTTCTTTGGTAATCTAATTTTCGCTTTACAATTAGGACATTTTCTATAAATATGTGTCTTTCTGTCATCCCATTTTCTTTTTTGTAGTTTAATTTTTGACTTTACTTTATTTCTTATCTTTAGATATTTTGCATTTTCATTTTGTCTTTTATAAATATTTCTTGAAAGAGCTCTATATAGCATAAAAATACATATTAGTATTTCTAATAAATATATAATTGGATTTCTGATAAATAAACTTAAAATTGCAACAATCCAAAATACAACAAATAAAAACTTATATAATTCATCTATTCCATACCTGCCCTGAAAAAAATTTGCCACCTTGTACATAAACTTATTCATATATACATTCCTCCTCTAACATATAAATCTTGGACCACAACAACAATTACAAATCGTATCTGCCAAACACCACCAAAAACATATATTTTGCATATCAAAAGGTCTTCCATATGCTCTACTTTGTTCTCTATATACATTTCCTCCACCTTGCAATTGTTGTAACAATTCTTGATACCTTAAATTATTTGGTTCCATCTGTACAGCTGTTTTTGCATGATTTAATGCTGTTATTCTATTACCTGTATAATAATTTGCTATACTGCTTAAGTAATACCATTCTGCTGTTTTATCTTGAATTTCAGAAAGTACTCTTAGTGCTTCCCTATACATTCCAGTTTGTATAAAATGACTTGCTACTTGATAAAGATTTGTACTTCCACTATTATTACTATATGAATTATTTTGACTTCCTGAGTAACTATTATATTGATTTGCAGTACCATTTTTTATTTGATCATATGCTTCATTTATTTCCCTCATTTTCTTTGCTGCTTCTTCATCTCCTGGATGTAAATCCGGATGATATTTTTTTACTAGTTTTCTATATGCTTTTGTAACCTCTTCGTCTGTTGCTCCATATGATAGTCCTAATACTTCGTAAGGATTTTGTATCATCTATTTTTCTCCCTTCTTTTTATGTATCTCATATTTTGTCCATATACCTGAATATAGAATGTTTTCAATTATTTTATTTGAAATATTTAGCTCCTTATATTTTTCTACACAATCTGATAAAAGTAAATTAAGCATATCATCAAATTCTGTTTTTGAATTTGTAATTAGAGGGTTATACCTCTTATTTTTTATATCTTTCTCAAAATCTATACAAGCATCTAAAATATATATAAATTTTCCTAGTGCATCTCCAAAATTTCTTAATTTTTCTTCGTGTTCATCTTCGTATGGTGTAAATATTTCTCCAAATAATTTGCCACAGCATTGTGCTGATAAATCTGGATTTATAATGTTTTTAGCTTCTAACTCATTTAATTCTTTTAGAGAGTTTTGTACAATTTTAGCTTTCTTAGGATATTTCTCACATATTTTTTTAAAACTCTTTTTTATTAATTTTGCATAACCATTAGCAAATACGTTTTTGTCATCTTGCCAATCATCAAGTAAATTATAATAAGCTAATAATATATTCATATCTGCTACATAGTCTACAAATTTGCCCTTTATATAAGTATGTTTATTAACAGGATGCATCATACATCTACATTCAAATTTTTCGTTATTTTCTTTGTAAACTTCATTTAATAATATTATTAAGAATGTCATATCATAGTTTAATGTAAATCTACTTATGTTTTTGTGTTCTTTTTGTAATGATTTACATAGACCACAATAACATTCTCTATAATATCTTTTATCTGTATCTTCTAATAAGTTAGGATTTGTAACTATATTACCAAGCATTTTACTCCTCCGTTTTAGTAAACTTATGAAATATAGTTTATTATTTTTCTTTGCTAAAATCAACAGCTATAGCTAAGATTTCACGTAAGTTTCACATATTAATAAAAAAACGGAGGCCTAAGCCTCCGACTTTCTCCCGAATATTCAGTTTTTCTTTCTGTTATCTGGAAATAGTCTTAACCAGATTTACTCCTGTATAGATAATATTTGTGCCATAGTCTATTATCAATGCAGAAAGTCCAGCAATCATCAGGAAATTCTGTTTGTTTGCCATTCCTACAAAGCAATATGCCAGGCAAGTTCCTGCAATAATTGCAAGTGTCATCTTATTCTAGTAAGTCCCATGCTTTATTCATTTTATAAATCTTACATTATTCTTCTTTTTCCAACTCTATAACAACTTCTTCGCCAGTTGTTTTAAATAAATGCACTTTTAAAGTATCTGTTGCATCATAATTTGTTAAATTAAAAGTATTATAGTATGTTACTGTTCCATCTTCTTTAACATTTATTTCGCCATCTCCATCTGATCTATGTGCAGGATAATATTTAGTTCCATCAGTTGTTTCCACATACTCTTTTTCACTCCATGCAATGTCTTTGCAATTATCTAAATATATTCTAAATGCAGTATTTGAAACTTTAGCACTTTTAAATTTATAATTTTTATCACTAATAGAAACAAGCTTATAGTCTATAATATTTGACTTAGACATTTTAGTAGGTACATCTATTTCATAACTCCATTCACCATTATAAATAATAGATTTTTCTTCTTCGTTCTCCCAATATTTATTTCTTATTTTATTAAATGTTACTTTTAGTTTTTTAGATTCTGGGAATTCTTTTTCATTTCCTGTAGCAGTTAAATAAAATTTTAAATCATGTTCATCTATTTTCTCACTTGCTTGACTATATCCTCCAGTATAGCTGTCATAATTTGCTTTTGCTTCTTCCTCTGTTTCATATAATGATGTCATTTCTTCTGATTCTAGTTCTCTTGTTGCAAAAACTTTTTCATTATTTTCATTTACTACCTTCAAGTCCATTATATCTATTTTACCTTCTTTAGATAGCATATTGGTCAAATTATAAGTTTCATCAAATTTTATATTTATAGTTATATCAAAATTATAATCATCTAATAAAAAAGATTCTATATTTGCACTAATACCATTGGCTTCTTTATATTCTGTATTTACATCACTATAATATGAATTATTAATAGCTGTTTGGACACCATCACTACTATTTTTCCCAAACTTATTAATAATTTGAGTTGTAGCAAAAACTACTCCAGTCATAGAAAGTGCAGCACATGCAACTATTCCTATCTTTTTAATAGCATTAAATCTATTTTTATTCATAACTATATCCTCCTCTTTTACATTGGATATAGCTATTTTCACCTTTACTTTTTCTAAAATTTTATTATTATCCATATTATTTAACCTCTTTCTTTATTTTATTCCTAATTCTGTACAATCTTTGCTTTACACTAAATTCAGACATCTTTTGTTCTTTAGCTATATCCTTAATTGATTTAGAAGAATAATAAAAATCTAAAAATATTGTTTTATCAATTTCCTTCATGTTTTCTAGTTTCTTTTCTATGTGCCTAATTTCTTGAATATTAGTATCAAGAAAATCAATTTTATCATAACCATACAAACTATTTTCATAATCCGAAATATCTACATTAATTTTAATTTTTCTTAAATATTCTTTTACTAAGTTTCTTGTTATCCCTGCAATATACGAACTTAGGCTTTTGTTTATATCTAATTTGTGTTTATTTTTCCATAGTATAAAAAACACTTCAGAAATAATCTCTTCTTTATCTTCATTACTTAAATTAGTACTTGCCATGTTATTTATAATAATAGCTATATAAGATGAATATTCGTTTATTATTCTTTCTAAATCAAGTTCATTATTTTTTATATATCGTTTTATTTCTCTATCTTTATTCACTTTTGTTTTAAACTCCTTTTTTACATAAGATATCTTACATCTTTATATTGATAATTTTATAAAAAAAGTAACATTTTTATAATTATTTTAACAAAAAATATAGACCTACCATTTCTGGTAAGTCCTCATAATTAAATAGCTCTTTATTTTTAATTTTACCGTCCCGTCTTATGTTTACCAATTGAACTTTAAGCTCCGTCCCTAAAGTTCATTAATCTCTCAATTTAGCTCCACATCTCTTGTCTAGCGTTTTTAATATACTATTCATTTTCTCATTTATTTGTTCTGATGTCATAGTTGTTCCTTCATTTAGTATTTTTACTTTTAATGTAATTGATTTTTTACCTTCTGGAATTTGATTGCCTCTATATTCATCAACAAATTCAACTTCTTTAACTTTTGCCTTTATATTTTCTTCAATTTGTTTCCATGTAACTTCTTCATCAACTATAATTGATAAATCTTTTTCTACTAATGGTAGCTCTGGTAATCTTTCATATTCATTAGTTCTAGAAGCATATGGAACAAATTTATCTGTATTAATTTCAAACATTGCTACATTAGTTCTTTTTATTTTAGTGTCTGCCATTACTTTTACAGAAACTAAACCTAATGTTCCAATTACTTCATTATCTTTAACTACATTCAAGTATGCATTAACATCAGCCCAAGTAGGTCTATCTAATTTTTCTAATTTAAGTTCTTCCATATGGCAGTATTCAGCCATATTTTCAATTACACCTTTTGCCTCGTAGAAAATTTCTTTAGCATCTTTTCCAACTATACATCCTGTTAAATAATTCTTTTGAATTGGTAAGACTTCATCTTCTGAAGATGGTCTATAATCACCTTTTTCATAAACTTCTTCACAATCAAATAATCTAAATTCATCATAATATCTTAAATTTTTAGCAACTGCTTCTAACATTCCTGGTATTAAAGAACTTCTTAAATATGCTAAATCTGGTGCTGGTGGAGTTGCTAATTTTATAGATTTTTCCATGTCTATTCCTGCTGCTTTAATATATTTTTCTTCAATCCATGGATATGTGAAAATCTCATAAAATCCACATCTATATGCTAAATATTCTTTAATTCTTCTCTCAAGTAAAACATCATTTTGTTTTACAGAATGTTCAAAAGTTATAGTAATTGGTTTTGCCTCAAAACTGTCAAAACTTAATATTCTTGCAATATCTCCCATTACATCATCTTTTATTGTAACGTCACCAGTTGATCTCCATGTTGGAACTATTACATCATATTCTCCGTTATTTAATGATACTTCATATCCAAGAGCTGTTAAAATTTGTTCAATCTTCTCTTGAGGAATTTTCTTTCCTAATCTCGTATTTAAAAATTCTTCACTAACTTTTATTTCATTCTTTTTAGTTTCGTTTGGATAAACATCTGCATATTTAATTATTTTGCTATCTGGGAATATTTCTTTAATTAATCTTAATGCTAAGTTTAATCCATCATCTACTCTTTGTGTATCAACACCTTTTTCAAATCTCATAGAAGCTTCTGTTTTTTCTGCAAATTTTTTATCTGTTTGTCTAACTGTATCTGCAGAGAAGTTTGCTACTTCTAATACAACTCCTTTGGTATCTGGCAGAATAGAATCTTTTTTACCACCTTTAATTCCAGCTAATGCCATTGCATCACTTTCATCACATATTACTAAATCGTCTGTTGAAAGCTCAATAAAGTTATTATCTAATAATAATAATTTCTCATTTTCTTTGGCATTTCTTACTATTATTTTTTCTCCACTTACATGTGTTTTGTCAAAAGCATGAAGTGGTTGACCTACTGCCATCATTACATAATTTGTTATATCAACAATGGCATTTATTGGTCTTTGACCTACTTTTGATAATAATGATTGCATCCACATTGGGGATGGTTTTTCATATATACCATCTATTTCTACTGCTACATATCTATTACATTTAGTTGTATCTTTTATTTCTACACTATATTCTGGAACTTTTGGTATTTCGTATTTTGGTAATTCTTTTAATGGTGCATCATATATAGCTGATAATTCTCTTGCAATTCCATAATGTCCCCATAAATCTGGTCTATTAGATAATGATTTATTATCTATTTCTAATACTGTATCATTCATTCCAAATAAATCTGCAACACTATCTCCTGGTTTGCAATCAAAATCTTTTAAATCAACTATTTCACTTTCTTCTTCATTTGGGAAGAAATCACTTAAATACACTTCTGTAGAAGCACAAATCATTCCATAAGAGCTTTCTCCTCTCATTTTTGTTTTTGTTATTTTAACAGGTTCTCCTTGACCATGCCAAACAACTTCTGCTCCTGGTTTTGATACTACTACATGTTCTCCAACATAAAGGTTAGAACCACCACATACGATTTGTACAGGTTCTTCTTCTCCAATATCTACCATACATATTCTTAATTTATCAGCATTTGGATGTTCTTTTATTTCTAAAATTTCTCCTACAACTATGTTATGAAATTTTTGGGCAGTATTTTCGACTTCTTCTACTTCTACTGTCCTTAGTGTCATATCATAGGCAATTTGTTCATCAGTTAAACCTTCAGGTAAATCAACATATTTTCTAATTAAATTTAATGATACTTTCATATTCAAAATCCTTTCTATTTAAATTGTTTTAAAAATCTTAAATCTCCACTATGGAATAAACGTACATCATCTACTCCATATCTCATCATTACTAATCTATCTAATCCAATATTAATATAGAATCCTGTCCATATGTCTGGATCTAATCCTGCTGATTTTAATACATTTGGATGAATTACACCACCTGGCATAACTTCTATCCATCCATTATGATTACATACTTTACATCCTTTTCCACCACATACTAAACATTCCATATCTATTTCATATCCTGGTTCTGTAAATGGGAAAAATCCTTCTCTCATTCTTGTTTTTATCGTTCTTCCAAAAACTTTTTCTAAGATTGTTTGGATCATAACCATACCAGATGAAAAAGATATATCTTTATCAACTATTAATGCTTCATATTGGAAGAATGCTCTTTCATGTCTAGCATCTGTTGTTTCATTTCTATATACTTCTCCTGGATATACAAATCTTGCTGGTGCTCCATGTTTTAGTAAATATCTTACAGAACCACCTGTTAAATGTGGTCTTAAGCATAATCTTTCTGCACCTTCTTTATCTTCTGTTCCCTCAAGCCAATATGTGTCCATAGATTGACGTGCAGGATGGTTTTTAGCAAAATTCAAATTATCAAATGCATATTTTTCACTACTTATATCATCTTCATTAAATACTTCAAAACCTAAAGATAAAAATGCATCATTTAAGTCATGTTTCATTTGAGTTATTGGATGAAGCGCTCCTCCACTCACCTTTTTACCAGGAATTGTTAAGTCAATTGGTTCATCTAATACACTCATAGAAGCAATAATTTCTTCTTCTTTTTCTTGTAAATTACTTAAAAATGTATTTTTTATTTCTGTTGCCATCATTCCAATTGTCTTTTTCTCTTCTACTGATAAATCTTTCATAGATTTTAGAACTTCTGATAATCCGCTTTTTTTACCTGTTAATTCTTTTCTGACTTCTTCAAGCTCAGCGATAGTCTTTACGTTTTTAATTTTCTCTAAACCTTTTGTTTTGATTTCTTCTAATTTCTCTTTCATAAACCTTTTCCTTTCTTCGGGATTTTGGGACGTTCTTTTTTGTTTTCTATGGAAATAGGGACGGTCCTTTTTTCCCTTTTTTTGTTTTCGAATAGGGATTTAAGGAACGTCCCTCTTTCCCTAGTCCCTAGTCCCTATTCCCTATTTCCTATTTGTATGTGGATTGAAAATCAAAAAACGAGCAATCTTCCATAAAGGACGATTTGCTCGTGGTACCACCTTTTTTTATAGTATTTCTACTACCTCATTACAGATTAACGCTCTTACACGATTTGACTCCATTACTGAAATTCGTTAATTTGCCTTTCTATTGTAGCTTCCAGTCTATGGCTACAATTCCCTAGTTAGAGTTTCAAATTAACTACTTATATAATTTCTTCGTCAACATTTATTGGTCGTATAGATTATATTGCCTTTTTTGGTATTTGTCAAATGTTTATGGCAAATTTATAGTTATAAGTATGTGTCAAGTAAATGTAGGCAATTTTTTTATCTTTTTTTCTATTCCTTTAAT